>Ga0157373_10000061_pt1 | contig 95718 bp, 102 predicted proteins | sample C65metaG_FD_113460 | JGI IMG/M metagenome (GOLD analysis project Ga0157373, IMG submission 113460) | Corn rhizosphere microbial communities from Kellogg Biological Station, Michigan, USA - C6-5 metaG | ecosystem: Host-associated > Plants > Roots > Rhizosphere > Soil | place: USA: Michigan...
GGTGTGCGAATTGAGGACAACCTGCTCATTACCGAAGGGGGCAACGAGATCCTCAGCGACCACTTATCGCGTGAATTGACGCAAGAATAACAACAATTTAGCCAAGAATAAGCGTTTTTGGCCTCAACGTTTGCTATACTAAGGACGAGATATGAAACACGGACTTATTTACCGTTTTTTGGTGCGCTGGCTGGTTTGCGGCTTGGGGCTATGGGTGGCGGCCGGGCTGCTGGGGCATGGCGTTTCCTACGGTAGTAATATTAAGGTGATTATTGTTGCTGGGCTGCTGCTGGCTATTGTCAACTCCATCATTAAACCGGTGGTGGTGCTGTTGTCGTTGCCGGCGATTCTGTTCTCGCTCGGTTTGTTTATGATTATCATCAACGGGCTGATGGTATTTTTGGTCAGCAAGCTGTACACCTCATTACATATTACTAATTTTTGGGTGGCAATACTTGCCGGGATCATCATTGGACTGGTAAACTACCTAGTAACCGCTATTTTGGAGAACAGGGAACGATGAGCTTTACTATTTTCAACTGGATCACACTTGCTTCGATGCTGTTTATGACGCTGCTGATTTTAGTGCAGACGCGTGGTGCGTCGCTAGGTGCTGGGCTTGGCGGCGGCGGTGAAGTGAACACCGAGCGCCGTGGCACCGACAAAAGCATCCACCAAGTGACGATTATTACCGCGATTGTGTTTGCCGCATCAATTATCCTAGGGATCGTTGTCCCTAAATAGCACCGTATGATTACGCGTGCCTTCAAGCTTCGCTTTCGACGGCGTCTCCGGTTGCGCAAGCTGCAGGTGGAAGAATTCGGCCAGCAGGCTGAACAGCAACTGGAGCGTAACTTCTTTCGGCGGTTGGAGCGGCTGGCTGAGGTGCGCCGGTTTGTGGCGACGTGGCTGCTGCTGGTTATACTGCTGGGCGGTTGTGTGATCGCGCAAATTCGGGGATTACGCGCGTTTTACGAAGTGCCAACTCCTGTTGCGGGCGGCATCTATGCCGAAGGCGTGCTGGGTGCGTTCACCAATGCGAACCCTCTGTACGCGACCGGCGCAGTGGATACTACCGTTTCTAAGCTATTATTTGCGGGACTGTTTACTTATGACCAGAAGAATAATTTGACTGGTGACCTCGCCGAGTCTATTAGAATGAGCGACCGTGGCACGGTGTACACGGTTAAACTTCGGCCTCATTTGGTGTGGCAGGACGGGCAGCCACTTACTGCAGACGACGTGGTATTTACATATGACGTCATCCAGAATCCGGACGCACAATCGCCGCTGCGGACGAGTTTCCAGGGGATTTCGGTCAAGGCGCTCGACGCTAGCACTGTTACGTTCACCTTACCTAACCAGTTGAGCGCGTTCCCGTATTCGCTCACTAATGGCATCGTGCCTAAACACATATTGGGCGGCAAGACAATGGCTGACCTGCGCACGCTGCCGTTCAACACGACGCAGCCGGTTGGGGCGGGGCCGTTCCAGTTCAAAACGCTCGAGGTGACGGGAAATGTGGCCAACGACCGTGAAGAGCAGATCGCGCTCGACCCGTTTGCAAATTACCATGCCGGTAAGCCGAAGCTGGACCGGTTTGTGGTGCATTCGTTCCGTGGCCAGGACCAGATGATAAGAAGTTTTCGCGATCATGACATTGACGCCATGGTTGGTCTGAGTGTGGTCCCGCCAGAGTTCGCGCACGGCAGCGACGCGCATGTGTATAGCATTCCGTTGACGGCGGCGGTAATGACGTTTTTTAAGGTCACAGACGGCGTTTTGGCTAACAGTACTGTGCGCCACGCCCTAACGCGCGCAACAGATACGAATGCCATCATCAAAAACCTAGGCTATCCGGCGACACCGGTGCGGGAACCCATTCTGCAGGCGCAAATCGGCTACAATCCACTGTACGCCGAAGATGCGTACGACCCTCAGTCGGCAGGTGCGCTTCTGGACGCGCAGGGGTGGAAAATGGGGCAGGACGGTATTCGCACAAAAGATGGTCAGCCACTGTCGTTCAACCTGTTTGCTGAGGGGAATAGCGAGTATGCGGGCGTGGCTAACCAGTTGCAGCGACAGTGGCGAGCAGTCGGCGTCGATGTACATGTCATCCTGCAAGAAGGTGTGGAGTTCCAAACGACGCTATCGTCGCACGGCTATGATGCGCTGTTGTATGGCATTTCCATTGGTAAGGACCCGGATGTGTATGCGTACTGGGACAGCAAGCAGGCTGACGTGCGCTCCAATAGCCGCTTGAACTTTTCAGAATACAAATCGCCATCGGCCGATGCTGGGCTGGAAGCGGGGCGCACGCGCTCTGACGCTTCGCTGCGCACCATCAAATATCAGCCGTTTTTGCAGGCTTGGCACGACGATGCACCGGCAGTTGGGCTGTACCAACCTCGCTTCTTGTACATTACACGCAATCAGATTTACGGATTAACCGAGCACCCGATCAACGCCGCCACCGAGCGTTTTACGAATGTCCAAAACTGGATGGTGCGCTCGGCCGACCAGCCGCAAGCAAAATAAGGCCGCACTCTGCCGCACAGTACCCTTGAAGAATCCCCTAAAATAGGGTAAGATACCAACGCTACACACCACACGTGCGGACGTGGCGGAATTGGTAGACGCGCTAGTTTCAGGTACTAGTGAGGTTACACTCGTGGAGGTTCAAGTCCTCTCGTCCGCACCAAGTTGAAATTACAGGTACAAAAGCGTTTGGTTTCGAGCGCTTTTTTGTTTGCATCGCTTTTCTAATCTGTTGCATAAATTCAAGTCTTCTTTGGATTTTGCTATACTAAAGCGGTTATATTCTAATATTTCTCAAGTTTTTGGAGTCACGGTCTATGTCCCTCATTTTTATAACTGGCATTTCCACATCTGGAAAATCAACTATTGCTAAGGAGCTTCAAAATCGAGGTTATGAAGCCTACGACACTGAACATAACGGCGTAAGTGCGTGGTTTAACAAACAGTCTGGGGAACGCGCAGCGGAGTTTAATGAAATGCCTGAACGTACTCCTGAATGGTTGAACCAGCACCATTGGTTAATCGACAAGACCTGGGTAATAAAAATGGCCGATAGGGCTAAGGATAAGCCAGTTTTCTTGTGTGGCGGTGCGGCTAACGAGTCGGAGATACGTGAGCTTTGCCCAAATGTTATTTGGCTTAAGACTAACGAAGTGACAATTCGCCATCGCGTAAATAATCCTCGTGATCATGATTATGGCACTAAGCCACATGAGCTTGCCCGCGCTATTGAATCTAACAAACAAAAGCAAGCTGAATACGAAGCGTATGGCGCGACCATGGTTGATGCAACACGGCCGATTGAACAGGTTGTCGATGAGATTATTCGGCTGGTGGCTTAGGGGGGTTTGTTGCCTCAGCAATGCCTCAATTTCTTTAGGTGATGCTTAGGTATCCAGTGGGCTAACTTATAGACTAACGTCTTGCTGTCTAAAGAATTTGTCGTGCAAGATAACAAACGATTCCTTCAAGTCACGATTATATAGAATAATCGTTAGCTCGGTAGGGCTCGTTATATACTCCACAATCGTGATATTGCGGAGTGCCAACTGCTTTATAACCGTGTACGATTGCCTGGGAGTATCAATCGTTTCGATCCCAACCTGCATTGTGAGGCTCGAAAGACCAGACAGATTGAGCGAAGGTGTATGAGCGCTTAACTCGCTTTGAATAGATTGCGCTAAATTATTGTCAGTTACAATAGAAATCTCTCCCAAGCCTACCGTAGCCACGCAAAACGGTGCAGATTGAATATCCGCTCGCTCGTACAATTTAGCCACATCGCGCTGTAGCCGAGGCGTTTTAGGGTATGTCAACTCAGTAAGGTCTGAACGGCTGACAAGATTAAATAGCTTAAAATTCTGGGTTTCAGGAAGTTGCCCACGGTACTTCTTGCCCAATCGTGTCAGAGCCATAACAATGCTTGTCTTCTGTACCGGCTTTTTCGTGAGCTTAGCGATCTCATCGCAAATTTGCTCAGCATAGGCGGTCATATTTAGACAACCAGATTGAAGTCCCTCAATTGCAAAGTCAGAAGTAGCAACTACTTGTTCGACAGCAGAAGATATAGTTAACATTTGTTACATTTATAACAAAAGATAGAAATATATACAAATTCGTATAGAAATTTATATATACACACTTTGCCACGTATGATAAAGCAGTTATGAATAAGCTCACAGCCACCAATCTACCAGTCGAAGTTTTACAAGCAGAGCTACGCATTCGTCCATACACACTTACAACACCACTACTTGAATCTTTGCCGTTAAGCCAAGAGGGCGCGCGAGTATTTCTCAAACTCGAAAATGAGCAACACACCGGCTCATTCAAGGCACGCGGAGCCATGAGCAAGGTGTTATCTTTGACTGAAGAACAGCGCCGTCGCGGTATCGTGACTGCCTCGACCGGCAATTACGCCCTCGGAATCGCTCGTGCCGTACGTGAGACTGGCACCAAGGGTATCGTCTTTGTGCCAACGAACGCCGATACTTCGAAGGTCGCCGTCATCAAGCAGTACGGCGTGGAAGTTCGCTACATTGAGGCGGGGCTGCCCGAAACAATCTCGCACGCCCAGGCTCGGAGGGTGGCTGAGGAGTTAGACATGGCGTGGGCCTCGCCATATAACGATTTGCAGGTCATCGGTGGGCAAGGCACTATTGCTATCGAACTCCTGCAGCAGCTCAAAGATATTGATTATGTATTTGTCACCGTCGGCGGTGGAGGACTCATTGCTGGCATCGCCGGTTACTTGCGTGCCGTCAGCCCGCGCACCAAGGTAATTGGCTGCTTGCCGGAAAACTCAGCAGAAATGTATCATTGCGTTAAGGCCGGTAAGTTTGTGTCAATCCAAGGTGATGAGACCCTTTCGGACGGTTCGGCGGGCGGCTTTGAAGAAGGCTCAATCACCCTGCCGCTATGTCAGGAACTTGTCAAGGACTGGGTGCTCATAACTGAAGACGAGATTAAACAGGCTGTTAAACTCGTTCTTAAAGAACACCATAAACTGATCGAGGGCTCAGCAGGTGTTGCCGTAGCTAGCTTTCTAAAACGCAGTAAGGAGCTGGCTGGCAAAAAGGTGGTCATTGTGATTTGTGGCGGTAATATGGCACCAGCCACGCTCCAGAAAATTTTGTCATGACGCAGATACTTACGCGCCCTCAAATTGAAAGTGCGCTCGCAAAGATAGACACCTCAACTCTCATCGCGCGGATGGAGGAGGGTTTTATGGCCTATTCGAGCAGCAAGGCTGTTGTACCTCCAGTAGGCGCTTTAAGCTTTTCAAAGCCACGGGGCGATATGCACGTAAAGTATGGATACATCAAAGACAATGATACCTACGTGGTTAAAATTGCCTCAAGCTTTTACAATAATCCGAAACATGGCCTACCTTCGAGTAATGGTACAGCACTAGTATTTAGCCAAAAAACAGGGGAACTTATAGCTATACTACTCGACGAAGGCTATTTGACTGATGTAAGGACAGGTCTAGCCGGAGCCGTGATTGCCAAACACTTCGCGCCATCTAAGGTTGATGCCATCGGTATCGTTGGTACCGGCACCCAGGCGCGGATGCAACTTCAGTACCTTCAAGAGGTGCTTACCTGCAGGTCGGTATATGTGTACGGTCGATCTGAGGTAGGAGTGCGCCAGTATATTCATGATATGCAGCTCTATGGTTACACTATCAAATCCGCTACAAACATCGCGGAGCTGATGCGCAACTGTAATTATGTGGTTACTACCACGCCCGTTACTAAGCCGTTTCTTATAGCCGATATGCTACGACCCGGCACGCACATTACCGCCATTGGCGCAGATACGCCTGGCAAACAAGAGCTTGACCCCCAAGTTCTCCGGCAAAGCGATATTTTAATCGCAGACAGCATTAGCCAATGCCGTGATTACGGCGATATACATCAAGCACTACAAGTTGGAGCTATAACCGAGGAGAAAATAATCGAATTAGGTGACGCGCTTACGCGGGGTGTAAAACGACAAAACAATACACAACATACCATTGCGATATTAACTGGTGTTGGCGTACAAGACATCCAAATGGCTACGGCCGTATTAAACGGTCTGATTTAAGAACCTATCAAGGTCCGTAAAATGAACCACTTGCTGTGCAAGTACTTCTTAATGACTCCTCTCTGCCGGTTTTGCCATCCAATAACTCACGAATTTCCTTAATGTCACCTTCCGGGTCATCCGGAAAAGTTATCTTAACGTCTGCTATGGTATACCAGGTTGATTTGTTCTGTTAAATGCAGAAGGAGCCTGTCTTACAAGCAGTCACTGAGAGTAGCGCAGTCTATCAAGTCTTCTTTTTTATCATTGAGAAGATTTGTTACAATATAAGGCAATATGATGAAAAACTTTACAAGTAAAAGAGAAGTCATTGCTGCAATTGTCGATGCTAGTCTTCGATCGGCCAAGGCTCATGAGATCAATATCTTTGAGATTGGTAATCTAAACGAGTTTCTTTCCATGGTTGACGCCGAAAGCATCCGGAAAGAATTCGTTAGACACAACACGCCTATTAAACAGATCACTAACCATCGAAAGTTTACTTCGTGGACAAATAATAGCCAGCTTACTCAGCAGAACCTAAAGGTCAAATATGTCTCCTCTGATAACTTTGCCATAACGAACGAAATACTTATTTTTGATGATGTTGTCTGCATATACCGACTTCGTCCCACGCCGCTTTACATTGAAATTCAGGATAACTTGTATGCTGAATCCATGAGACAACTATTTCTTAATACTTGGCAAATAGGTGATGCTTTGATGCTTGCCGAAGATGGAAGTACTCTCACGAAGCAGTATCTGCCGCTTTCTTTTACAACGGGAACTATGCCGGTTGTAGCCTATCCTGCTAAAGATGATGGTAAGCTCGAAAAAGCTTTTCCGCGCAATAAGCCAGGCATGATCGAGCAATATGTGACCTCTCTTTTAGAGGCTGATGCCGCTTACTTTAAAGATGCCGATATGGTGCTGGCGTATGTATGGAATCAGGAACAAACTCCATGCTGTGACATTTGGAAAATAATGCGCAATGACATCAGTGATGACTCAGGATTTCTTTATGATGCTCGCGTGTACGAAGGCACCGTTATTACTCCCGAGTTAGGTGTAGCCAGCGGGAATTCATCCATTGTTTTAACTGCTGAAGAGATGCTTCTACGTGAATTGATCCTCAAGGGAAAGCTATCATTTATAGATGCTGCGGATCGTGCGCGATACCATGCGCGTTTTCCAATAGGATATGTACCGGCCGAATCTTTTTATAGATAAAGACTAATTGTACCGAGATACTCTTTATCCTCCTAGACTTGCTTGTCGCCGAGCAAATACTAGCTTCTCGTACATCAATTCTAGACTCGGTAAAAGGGTGTTCCACGACAAGTCAACGTGGCGCACCAAAGTAAAGAGCCAGGCCAAGCTCTGGCTTTTTACTTTTGAGATTCCGCATATGCTAATTTAGGCATAGCGGCTTATGAAATCTGCTATCCTTGAATAATGAGAAATTTGAAAAACCACGCCCTCAGTCACCTCAAACGCATAAAGCATTTCGTGCGACCATTGCCGATTACCGGACGTTTTGTCCATGAAGACGTGCCATATTTTTGCCAGTGGGAGTCCCGCGACCTCGCCAAACAAATCTTGGAAAAACAAATCAGTACTGACGATGATCCGAACTGGAAAGCATCTGGCGCACAGACCAAACAGGAATATCACGACTGGAGCTGGAGCGCATGTGGCATGGCTTGCACCAAAATGATTCTGGCGCATCGTACCGGCAAAGTGGTGCCCATCGTCGAGCTCGGCAAAAAATGCGCCAAATATGGCGGCTACGTTATGCCGCTCAAAACCTCAATCGGCCTGTACTACAAGCCGTATATCGCATTCGTCGCTAAGGAATTTGGCTGGAAGGCAAAGGTCGTACAAGGCGCGACATTGCAGGAGCTCATGCACGAGCTTGGCAAGGGCAACTACGTCATCGCCGGCGTCAGCGCGCAGATTCGGCATCCGCAAAGCACGCCCAAAACAAAGGGTGGCCACTTGGTCCTTCTGGTTGGCTACGACAAGTCCAAGCAAGAATTTTACCTGCACAACCCCTCGGGAATCTCAAAAGAGACACAGGAATACGCTGTAGTCAAATTTGACGACTTCAAGAAATTTTTCAGCGGCCGCGGCATTGTGGTGCGGGGTGATTCGGCTCTGTCCTCGTAACGTCTACCTTACGCCCTCCCGCCAGAGAGCGGTGAGCTGAACAGGGGGTGAGTGATAGTCAAACTCTTCGAGCATCCTGAGCCCATGCCTTTCTGCCGTAGTGCCCGTGTCGACGATCGCTACTCCAAAATTCCAGGGGTTATGAACACTTCGTATACTGAGATGAGTCTCGACGTTGCGCTTGACACCATGGACTACAACGGGGAGGTCAGACGCTAACATCATAGTATTGGCGGTAAGGGCAAATTCGCTGCAACCTTGCAGGTTTGCCCGGGCGGCCGGATTCTTGCTGGTAAACCATTCGCAAACATTGTCATAGTCTTCAATGCGTGCCATGAGCGCGAATCGTGCACGCAGCGTCGCAATGACGCTGCGCTCCAGACGTGCGTCGTGGCGAAGCGGACTTTCCATAAGCTGATGCAGCGCCGTGATGCCAAAAACTTCAGGAGCGGTAATGATTTGCGCGATGCCTTCGTCGCGCATGCATACGAACTCCCTCCCTTGATATGGTTTTACCCCGGCATCGTTGCACGAATGATCCGGTGGCAACTCGACATCGTTCATTTGCAGCCAACTGAGGGCGTAGGGACCAATATGGTGACCCTGAGGTGACACAACGACTTTGGCCTCCTGTGCCCGTTCGCCGATAGTAAGGTCCAAGGAATAATTTGGGGCGTCAGTTCGCAATGATCCCATGGATTGATGTAACAGCTGAGTTATGATGATTCTCCTTGTATTTTAGGCAACAACAAACCATATCCAAACCATTTTACACTGGCGGCGGTTCCATGCCAGGCTAAAAAGAAAACCAGCCAGGCTGGTGTGGATAACAATTATGTTGATGCATCCGGATATAAACTACCATAGCTTTTTGGGAAATGCTAGCGTTTATGCTACAGCTGCGGGGCGGAACCTCAGACGGGCGGCTTCGACCCGCCTCCAAAGTGTGCTATGATACTGCTAAAGGTAATGCTAAAACAGAGGTTGTCGGTCAATGAGTAAGGTTGCGCACTACTTGCAGGAACACGTAATGGGAGAGGTGATGACATCGGCCGACGCGCGGCGGTTTTTTGCGACCGACGCCAGCGTGCTGGGTATGACGCCGGCAGTCATCGTGTATGTTAGGAACGAAAACGACGTGCGCAAAGCCGCACGCTTTACCTGGCAACTGGCGGAACGCGGCCGGGTTATTCCCATGACGGCGCGTGGGGCGGGGACAGATTTGAGCGGCGCGGCGCTGGGCAGCGGGATTATTTTGGTGTTTACAGCGCACATGCATCGTATTTTGGAGCTGGACAGCAAAAGTGGTGTGATTACGGTAGAACCAGGCTGCAACTACGGCAAATTACAACAGGTGTTACAGACGCACGATCGGTTTTTGCCGCCGTATCCGGCGTCGTTTGAATACTCGACCATCGGTGGCGCAGTAGCTAACAACTCCAGCGGCGAAAAATCAGTCAAATATGGCGACACACGCGATTACGTGCGCTCGCTACGCGTGGTGCTGGCCAACGGCGAAGTCATTGAAACGCGGCGGCTCAACAAGCGTGAACTCAGCAAAAAGCTGGGACTCGCTACCTTTGAGGGCGAAATCTACCGCGCCATCGACCATTTGATCGAAGAAAATCAGGACTTGATCGACAAATCGGTATTGGGCGTGACCAAAAACTCCGCTGGCTACTTCCTGCGCGACATCAAGCGCAAGGATGGCTCGTTTGATCTGACGCCGCTGGTCGTTGGTTCGCAAGGCACATTGGGTGTCGTGACCGAGGTAACATTCGAAACTGAACAGTACGTACCGGCGCCAGCGCTGGTAGTAGCAAACTTCAGCGACCTGGAGCAGGCACAGGCCGCAGTTCTGGAACTGCGTGGTTTGCCCGAAATGCCTAGCGCCATTGAAATGGTGGATGACCAGTTGCTGAACATCGTTGACCAACTCAACCCTAACCAGCTCAAGGATGTAATCGCCAAACCGTTCCCGCGCGTGGTCATGCTGATCGAATTTGACACCGCTAACGATCGCACGCAAAAGAAACTCATCAAAAAGACCCAAAAAATGCTGGACCGCTTGGGCGCGACGCATCGGGTCGAAACCAACCCGGCCGAACAGGAAAAGCTGTGGAAAATCCGTCACGCCTCAGCGTCCATTGTGGCGCATGTGGAAAACGGCCAAAAGGCATTGCCTATCATCGAAGACGGCATTGTGCCGCCCGAACGCTTCCGCGAATACGTCGAAGGCCTGTACGCGCTGTTTGACCGCAGCCATTTGCGCGCTGCCGTCTGGGGCCATGCGGGCGACGCACACTTGCACGTGCAGCCATTTTTGAATCTCGGGCAGGTCGGCGACCGCCAAAAAGTGTTCAAGCTGATGGACGATTACGCCAATCTTATTTTGAGTCTCGGTGGCAGCGTTTCTGGCGAACACGGCGAAGGCCGCTTGCGCGCACCCTACATGCAAAAGCAGTTTGGCCCAGAAATGTACGGCTTGTTCCAAAAGGTCAAGCTTATTTTTGACCCTTACGGCACCATGAATCCAGGGGTTAAACTTAACGTCAGCCTCGATACGGTCAAGGCGCTGCTGCGCCCTGACTACACGCTCGAACACTTGTATAACCACATGCCCACGACGTAGGCTGCGCATTACACGACGCGCGCACCTTGAAGAATCCACCGAAATAGCGTAAGATACCAGAGTTATCTACCACGTGCGGACGTGGCGGAATTGGTAGACGCGCTACTTTGAGGTGGTAGTGGGGAGACCCGTGGAGGTTCAAGTCCTCTCGTCCGCACCATTTTAGTAACGGATACAAAAGGTTCCATAATTTACTGTTGTGGGACTTTTTGTTTGGCTGCGTATCCGTTGAGTCTGGTTTAAATATTCTGTGGCGACAAAGTGTTTTTAGGATTTGTAGAGTTGAACGCCTTTCGCTATAGTTTCTAATATGAAAAACGCCATCATAGTTCATGGTAAGCCCAGTAAGGACGAGTATTATGATGCGAATGTTCCGTCCTGTAGTAACTTTCACTGGTTCCCATGGCTGCAAAAACAATTGCTTGTGCATGATATTTGGGCAGCTACTCCAGAAGTTCCAGATGCTTGGCAACCCAAGTACGCGATATGGAAAAAAGAATTTGAACGATATGACCTCACGCCAGAAACAATACTAGTTGGCCACAGTTGTGGGGCGGGATTCATAGTTCGGTGGCTTTCTGAGCATAAGGATATACGTGTTGGCAAAGTCATTCTTGTAGCTCCATCGCTCGGCGTGGGGTGGGACGAAACTGGATTCTTTGACTTTGAAATTGATCGCGATCTGGCGATAAGAACACAAGGGGTCATGATCTTTGGCTCGAACAACGACAAGCCAAGCCTGATTGAGACTGCGTCCAAACTCCGCTCGACAATCAATAATGCTAAATACCGAGAGTTTGAGGGGTATGGTCATTTCACGCTTGGCTCGATGAAGTCTGATAAATTCCCAGAATTACTAGATGAATTATTGGCTGAGTAATAGGTAGGATTTTGCCAATAAGGCTCCAGTACGGTTATCTCATCAAACCTGAACCCAAGGTCGCACATTTTATTTTGTGTACATCAGTACTAAACTAGCTTCAACGTGGTTCCATCTAAGGTTGCATTGGTGCACCAAGAGATTATTCCAGATACGAAAGTGTTCCACATTATGACATTAAGTCGCGATGCGGGACACTTTTAATTTTCCTACTATGCGTCTTCGGCCTACGTTTGGTTAACTTTTTGTAACGCTGGAGCGTATTAACGGGTTTCCATAGGCTCACGCATGCCATGCGTGCATACATACATTGCATTGCCTTGATCATATTATTTGAACATTACAAAGTGCTTCGCCTGAGCGGCAGATAGCACCGCGATGTTGACCTGTACAGCAATGCCCTACGTGGTACAATAAACAAAGCATAATTACTATTGAATGAGGAGGAGTGGCTATGGAGCCGAATACACCATTGAATCCACAAGTACCGGGGACGCCGCCCCAGGATCAGCAACCAACCACAGGGCCAGTGGCGGCGCCAGGTCCGATGGGCGCGCCGCAAACTCCTCAGGGGCCGGTTGTATCGCAGCCGAATGTTCCTCAGGGTATGCCAAACTCTGGGCAGCCGACGCAGCCGAGCATGTACTCGGCTAACTCTTTGCCTCCTACTCCTGAAAGCGGCAGCAAGAAGATGATCATGCGCATTGCCATCATCGTATTGGTCGTTGCAGTGTTGGGCGTGGGCGGTTATTTTGGTTACAAGGTTCTAAAGAGTACATTGCAAAAGGGCAAGGTGAGCAACGCGGTCAGCCAGTCTGCCGCAAAGGCTAAGGCAAGCGGCGCGACCGACCTCGGTAGCCTGAACGGTGCTACGTTGACCGCACCTGCATCGGCGCTCGCAGGTTTGACCGAAAACCCAAGCACCAACCCGAACGCCAAAATATACACGACTACTGACCAAAGTTGCTTGCTTATTTATGGAACAGGCACCACGCAGTTCATCCCTGGTAGTGACGTAACAGCAGTGGTCAACCAATATCTCAACACCATCCGCCAGGCTGGCGCCACTGTCCAAGGGCCGGATTCAGCCGATCCACGTATTTTGCCAGCGGCAACCGGAAGCAAAAAGTACAGTATGCCTAGTCTGACATTTTCGTTCACGCTTTCTACCGGTACCAAGAAGGGCAAGGGCTACTTCAGTGCTTCCGTACTCAAAAACAGCGATCGGGCTATTGTCGAAACTGCCTGTTTTGTGGACAGCGGTGAGGTGCCGCAGTCGAAGATGGACGCCATGGAGGCAATCGCGAAACAAATTACGGTTACCGAGCAGTAATCACCCGGAATGTTTGGGCTTGGCTGACGTCATTTACGAGCCGTGCAGCGCAGATCGTGCGACGTCGAGGCCACTAAGATGAACAGCGGCCTGGATGGTGGCGGGTACTTCAGATAGATCCGACGGGATGAGCGCGGGCAGCGTAGGGGGTTCGTAGTCGGCCAAGCCATGACAGTACAGAGCTAGCGCCGCCGTGGAAGTGACTCCAAGTTGCTTGCGAACCCGCCACAAGTCGCCTTTGACGGTATTTTTCGATTTCCTGGTAGCGGCGGCAATTGCCTCATCGCTCCAGCCGTTTATGAGGAATGGGCCATACTGATCAAAACATTCAGTGGTGACCGTCTCAAGCTCATACGAAGGCGCGACCGGCGTCTTAAAACGCAAAAATCCGGTTCCAAGCGCAGCAGTAGTGGCACGTGCAATGCCTCGCGTCAGAGGTGAGCTCATCCGTCCATACACCCCGAAGGCGGTGAAGGCGGCGGTGCGCCGGTCCTTGGTACTCCATTCGCCGTAGGCGTGGACTATTTCTGATTGTGCGCAAGTCATGCCGATGGCACCCTCCACCAATCCACAGGCGATATTACGCGACTCATCAGCGGCGAGCTTGGTGTAGTCAACCACTAGTTCGCCGCCGTGGAAGGTAGCACTTAGGAGCGCACTCTGCGGATTATTGCCTAGCCAGCGCAGGCTTGTGTGCGGCGGCATGAGTGGTTTCGATTTTGTCATATTCGTAATTTAAATTACACCCTAAACGGGCGCTAATGCGCTATGTTGTATCACGTATTGCCCGCATACGCAATTATTTTTCAGTATTTTGTAACAAAACGTTTGCTTTTTGTATATGTTAGGCATATGATGAGCGATACTTGGGTTGAAAATATGTTAATTGATGGCACAAATAGTGAAATAGTGGGGGCTGCGTCTGTAGGGCCGCCAGTTTTGTCTGAAGCTGCTCCAACAGCTGCGCCCGCTGAACCTATATACTTTTCAAATACGTCGGCGATACGAGCCCTCGCGGACCTTAGTTTTTTGCGCGCCTCATATGCCCGACGAACCGAACCGTTGCTCACGGCCCTCTGGCACGCTCGGACCGATGCTGTACAAGACAATGTATGGGCAAATGGGGACGTGGCGTTAAGACTGGCGGCGCTACAAAGCATCCGCGGCGCCGAAGCTGGCATCGCGGCGGTCACGGCAGAGTTTGGCCCGCTGTTGGCTGCTGCTGAGCAACGAGGTGTAGCGGCATTGGCGCACTTGCGCGGAACCGCATAACGTCGAATGATACTACGCCGGTGGTGGAAGTTCAGACAGGGCTTGGCAAGCCGCCGTTAATCTGGTATTATCGACTGGTCAGCAGCCACTCCAACTAGAGTTGTGGTAATAGGCAATACCATTTCGGGCGATTAGCTCAGCTGGCTAGAGCGCCTCGTTTACACCGAGGATGTCGGGGGTTCGAATCCCTCATCGCCCACCAAAATCGTTATCGAAACCACGGTTCTTATGCCGTGGTTTTTTGCTATTTGATCCTGTTAGCTAGCTGCCGTAGGTGACGCTGTTGCCTGGTAATTATGCCAAGCCGTGCGATATTGGTCGCGCAGCCCTAGCCGTATGTCTACGAAAAGCTCCTCGCGGTAGTCATCCCAAAGTGGATAGTAGTAGGCGGGCCCGCCAAGGCCGTCGGGTGCAAGGTAGCATGACCCATCAAAGTGAGGACGGGGCTTCTGGCGGTTCATGGGGTGAATGCCTATCTGCTGCGTGGCCAGCTTGCCGATCGTCGTAGTCAATTCCTGGTCGGACATCTGGTCCAATGGTTCAACCCAAGCATCCCGCATGACATCCCGCGCAAAAAACGCTGCATGATGCGAAAGGTGAGGGGACAGTTCGCCTGGTGGTCGCAGCCACACGGTCGGGACATTATGGGCGATGGCGTGTATGGTCTCGATGGCGGTACTTTCGCCCACGTAGCCCTCCTTGTCGCCCCACAGATTATAGACGACATGAAAATCGCTAAAGCCGATGGCGTCTAAAAATGCCTCTTCGGTGTGCTGGAATGGCGTTACGGCTTCCTCTGGTGTAGTGATGGCAAACCCTTCCTGGTAAGCCAAGATGCTATCGCCGGCGGGAAATTGAACAGTCACGCCAAGATCTACTAGCCGTTGTCGGAACGCAAAAATTTCCACATTGTCAGGACTGTACTTGCCACTTATTTGCGTATGGAGTCCTTCGAGGTTTGGCATAACTATCCTGCTTGTTATTGCGATAATGTCACGTATTTGGCCACGGGTCAAGAGCGGCTAGTCCGACATAGTCGGCAATGAGGCCGTTGGGAGTGAGGTTTTTGAGTAGTGCGCTCATATCTGTTGCGCTCGGTGAGGATAACAAATACAACGTTTGGTAGGTACCGAGACTTTGCGCGTGCTCGGCTGCGGTAAACAGAATGTCGGCGGGCGGCGCGACGTATGCCGTATTGGCGGCAAAGGTTAGGGCGCGCAGCCGCAGCACCTCGCGCCAGAGGCTATCGCGCTTGGTACGGTCGAGTGTGCTCGAATGCTGGCGCTCGACCTCACGAATGACTTTGAGCCAACGTTTACGAATAACCGGCAGCATAACGACTGGCCGATCGGTCACGATTACCACATTGCCTACGGCCGTGCGCTGCGGCAGGTGCCGCGCAAGGTCCAGGCTGATCTTTTCGGGCGTGTCAAACAGGTGCGTTTCGACGTACCACGGGAAGTCAGGTCGTGGCAGTTGCAGGCTCATGCCAGTTGCTCCATGAGCTGCTGGACAATTGGCCGAGCACTGTTGCCGAACGCTTCGTGCGCGTCAAAAAGCGCCCAAGTGGTGATCCATTGGGTACGGTTGTCAAGGTGTGTGCTGCAGGCGAATGCCTGGCTGCCGTCCGCGTACAGCGATCCGGCAACAGCGGTCGCTAGCGGAATAGTGTGGGAACAAATAATACATGTAGTGTGAATTTGGGGGTCATGCGTGCCAATCACGGGAGTTGCGGTCATGAGGCTCAAACTCTCCTTCAGGCGTTATTGGAACATAAAAAAGGACAGCCATTGTGGCTGTCTACACCTACAACGAGGTTAAACCCTATTGTATACCAATGGCTGTCCTTTTTCGGGGATTAAAAAATCCTCATTGCATAGGTGTAGACACAAGCAGTATAGCAATGGTTGCCTAAAAAGCAAATGGATTTTTAGCGTCGAGTCATTCGTCGCAAGGCACTGACCCCTTACACTGACCCCTTACGCCACAAATCGTGGCCGCCCAGTACAGTCTCCGGAGGAGACGGAACGTGGTCTGTGGCGTAAGGGGTCAGTGCTCACAATCGTTTGACTCGCCACTGCCACGTTGGCCCGCTAATTGCTTTTTGCAAAATAAGCGGCGCACTACCAAAGTGACCGCCGGACGTCACAATCGCCGTGCCGACCTGCGTGCCCCCTGGCAACGACCGATTGATGCTGGCTAGTTTGACCTTAGGCGTTAACGCCGCGCCGCGCCAGGCCAGCACGCTGATGTCATCTTTGGCGACGACCTCAGAACTGGCCAGCCACGGCGTAGTCAGCGTGCCAAATACCTGGCCAGCCTTGACGGCGGTTTTGAATGAAAAATATGGTTTGGCGGAATTGGCGAGCGGTGGGGCACTGTTCATTGCGACATTTAAGTTCGGCTCGCCCATGATGGCCCCGACAATGGTTACGGATTTGCCGCCCGCGCCCTTCGGCGAATAGGGAGATGCGAACAAAAAGCAGCCACCAGCTTCGTCCGTTAGCCCTGTTTTGATGCCGATTACCTCACTAATCCCAAGCCGCGAATTGGCGCTATAAATGACGCCGTGCACCGGAATAACAGCCGATTTTTCCGTTACAATCTGCGCGACAACAGGGTTGGCGATGGCTAACTCGCCCAGACGTACCAGATCGGCGGGCGTACTTTTGGTCTCAGGTGAAAAGCCGCTGGCGTCGGCTGCGACTACTGTTTGGTGTAACCCAAAATGCTTAACCATGCTATTCGCGTAGGTCAAATAATTATTGATCGACCCAAACGCCCATATGGCCATGCTGTCCGCCATATTGTTGGCCGACGGCAGTAACATAGCCTCTAATGCCTGATATTCGGTGATCTTTTCGCCCGCGGCAACCTGCACATACGAACCACCCTCGTTGTAATATTTGCTATATAGATCGACATCGGCCCGGGTGAGCGTCAGAGCCGGTCCCTGTTCCCCTGGTTTAAGTGGATGCTTTTCGAGTACTGCAAGCGTGGTAATAATTTTGGCAATACTTGCCGTCGGCCGCATGGTTTGTGGGCCATGCAGCCCCAACGTACCAAATCCATCCGCACCTAATGCCGCTGCTCCTTGTGCCGGCCAGGCCAGCTGCACGTCACTGTGTTCGCTCGCTAGTGGCGACAACGACGCTTCAACGTGAGGCAGCGGCCGCACATAATTAAACGCCACGCCGCATATCACCAACAGAACGAACAGACGAAAAAATCGTCGCCGTTTGGGAGGACGAGTACGTTTGCGCGCCGAATAACGCATACTATACATAATACACTGCTTTCCAAGGGTCACCATACATCGCTGCGAACTCCTTGCCTATAGTGATATACTGGACAAACTGTTCGCAAAAAATAAACGAGGATATATATGAGTGAAGTGTATACGCCTGCTGAATTTTTGAACGATTATGCCCGAGTGCTGAGGGCCGGTCCGTACCCTAGGTATCCGGATATTCCAGATCGTTTGCGCATGGATCCAAGCACGATTGGGCAAGACTCGCTCAAGCGCCCGATCATCCCTTACGATCCCGACCAGCCATGGACGTTGGCGCATTACCACCGTGATGCTATGGGCAACAGCCCAAAGGGCGTATATGTGGACGAGGGTACCCAGCGCTTGACGCTCGTTGGCGAAGTGCCACGCTGGCTTGCGCAGGGCGTCGGGCAGTGTGATTCGCGTAATTTGCCCCTTCATCCATACTGGCGTGAAATGGTCACGAGTGAGCTGGGCGGCGTTGTTACGAACGGCTACTACCCCAATATTGGCCCGCAAGAAACGAGCGATTTGCTGCTAACCGCCCCTGTGGACGGCAAGTTATACGCGCTGCTTGTCGAGCGAAAGGACCCTACCGTAGACGCCGCCGATCCTGACGATACCAACAATAACAGGAGTACGGCGGACGGCCCGCTCGCCATACCCGGCGGCCGTGTCGAACCAAAAGACAGCAAAAAAGCAGCCGGCTACGAGGGCAGATTCACCGCCGCCGCCATTCGCGGGCTGCGCGAAGAAACTGGTTTAAGTGTCAAAAGAAATCGGGCCGACACCTTTAGGTGCGCTGGGTTCGATGTGGATATACGTATGATTTTAAAGGGAGTGTGGGCCGACCGTCGCACAACGCTGCACGCTTGGCCGCAAGGTAAGGCGTTTGCCGGCATGTTGCCCGACATTCCTGATCAGCCACCTGTAGCTGGATTCAACATTAAGGAAGCTGCCTGGCATCTGTTGGATGAGTTCACCATTAACCGGTTGGGCAAAGTTGCAAGCCACGAGGCCATTGCCCGACGGGCGCTCCTGGCGTACCAGACAAAAGGCATGCTCATTCAGCCTGACGGTACAATCGTGCGGCAGTAGTCTACCTTAAGGAAGTGCGCTATACTATAAGGCGTAAACAAAGGAGCTCCCATGTCGCCCATGATCATCGTAATTGCCATCGTCGTCCTACTGGTTCTTGTCCTCGTTGGCCTGTACAACAGCCTCGTCCGCACCAAAGTGCGTGTCGATGAAGCCTGGAGCGACATTACCGTCCAGCTCAAGCGCCGCTATGACCTGATTCCCAACTTGGTTAACACTGTTAAAGGTTACGCCAAGCATGAAAAAGACGTGTTCGAAGACGTCACCAAGGCTCGTGCCAACGCTATGAACGCCCAAAGCCAGGGCGTGCAAGCGACAGCCAAGGCCGAAAACCAGTTCGAACAAGCGCTCAAAAGCCTGTTTGCCGTAGCCGAAAATTATCCGCAGCTGCGGGCCATCGACAGCTTCAAACAATTGCAGGATGAACTAACCGACACCGAAGATAAGGTCATGGCTTCGCGTCGTTTTTACAACGGTGCCGCCCGTGATTTGAACATCAAAATCAGCACATTCCCCAGCAGCTTGATCGCTGGTATGTTCGGTTTCAAAAAGCGCGAATTTTTTGAAGTTGAAGACACGGCTGCAGTCGAAAAGCCAGTTAATGTGTCGTTCTAAGGCTCGGCTCCAGCTTAGTAATGTAGCGTAAAGAGACCGGAGACCGTTCGTATGTATTCTGCAATCGCCGCCAACAAACGTAAAACGTGGCTGATCATGGCCGTGTTTGCGGTGATTATTGGCGCGCTCGGCTGGATTTTGAGCAGCTTGTATCGCCAGCCGATGTTGCTGTATGTGGCGCTGATTGTCGGTGGCGTGTACGCGCTAATCGAATATTTTGCCGCCGCCAAACTGGCGTTGGCGCTGAACAACGCCCACGAAGTGACCAAAAAAGACCAACCGCGTTTGTACCGCACGGTCGAAAACCTGACCATCGCCACCGGGTTGCCGATGCCCAAAGTATACGTCATTGATGATCCGGCACCGAATGCTTTTGCCACCGGCCGCGACCCTGGTCATTCAGTGGTGGCCGCAACCAGTGGTTTACTTGACATTATGGACGACACGGAGCTGGAATCGGTCATCGCCCACGAACTTGGCCACGTCCAAAACTACGACATCCGCGTCATGATGATCGTGTTTGGCCTAGTCAGCGCTATCAGTTTTATTGCAGATATACTGCTGCGGCTGCTGTGGTTCCGCGACGAGGACGAATCGCCCAATCCAGTGATGATTGTGCTGGCGATTGTGGCGGCCATACTGGCGCCGTTCATTGCACTGCTGGTACAATTAGCGGTGTCGCGACGACGCGAATATTTAGCGGACAGCACGAGCGCGATGACCACGCGTTATCCGGAAGGGCTCATCCGCGCGCTGGAAAAAATCCGCGATCACGGTTCGGCCATGCGCAAGCAAAACACCGCCACGGCGCACTTGTTTTTTGCTAGCCCCCTAAAGGGCAAGTCGTTCGCCAAGTTTTTTAGCACCCACCCGCCGATCGAGGACCGCATTGCGCGCCTCAAAACTATGGGAAATCGTTTATAGGAATACTATGGCAAAAAAGAAAACTCCACCCACCAAGAAGGCGGCTGCGGCCAGCAAAAAAACCGCAGCCAACCAGGCCGGCACTACGCCCCAGCCCGCAGCAAAGGATGCGTCACGCAAAGCAGAAACTAAAGTAACTGAGGTAGCGTCGACAGAGGTCACAGCGCCCGCGGCCGAAGACCAACCGCGCAAACTCAAGCTGCCTGAATACAAATCGTTCAAACTGCAAAAGCGGATTTTGTCGCCCAAAGCTAAACTTCCGAGCGGACTTTCAATCTTCAAACAAGCACTCACACTGCTGTGGCAATACCGCAAACCGATGTTAGGCGTACTGGCCATTTACGCCCTTATGAACATCGTGCTGGTGCAAATTTTTAGCGGCCTGGATCTGAATACCACCAAAGCAGCATTCCAGAGCGCTTACGCCGGTCATTGGGGCCAGTTGTGGAGCGGTCTTTCGCTGTTTGGGTACCTGCTCGGCAGCTCGGTGAACTCGCAAGCAGCGGGCGCGTACCAGTTTGTGGTCGTGCTGCTGGGGAGTCTGGTGTTTATTTGGGCTTTGCGCCAGGCATTTGAGGGTGCTGAACTGCGCGTACGCGACGCCTACTACCGTAGTATGCAGCCGCTTATCCCGTTCATTCTGGTGCTGGTGGTTATGTTGCTGCAAAGTGCGCCACTATTGATCGGCTCGTTTTTGTATGGCTTTGTTGGCTCGGACGGACCGGTTGGCGCGCCAACGCTCGTACTCTGTTTGGCGGTGCTGTTCTTGCTGCTGGTGTTGGCGCTGTATCTTATATCGTCGTCAATTTTCGCTCTCTACATCGTCTGTTTGCCGGGAGTGGAACCTATGCAAGCCGTTAAAATGGCACGTCAGCTGGTGCAGTACCGGCGGTGGCTGGTTATGCGCCGCATTTTGGTGCTGCCGCTCATTCTACTGATCATCGGTGCCGTCATTATGGTGCCGATCGCGCTGTTTTTGACGCCTATTGCGGTGTGGGTGTTTTTTGTCTTGACGATCGTGACGCTCCCGGTTATACATGCCTATATGTATAAGCTGTACCGGCAACTGCTATGACGCATTTGAATAAATCTGCCGCCGCCGAGCGGGTCGCCAAACTGCGTCAGCTCATCAATGACTACCGCTACCACTACCACGTGCTGGATGAATCGATTATGAGCGAGGCCGCGGCGGACAGTCTCAAACACGAACTCACACAGCTGGAAACAGAATACCCGGAGCTAATTACGCCCGACAGCCCGACGCAGCGCGTGGCCGGTACGCCATTGCCGGGGTTTACGCAGGTGCAACACAGCCGGCGCATGCTCAGCCTGAATGATGTGTTTAACGGAGACGAAGTTGCGGCGTGGATTAAGCGTACGCAAAAACTGGCGGGCGAGGACCGGACGCTGGAGTTTTTTGCTGACCTAAAAATGGACGGTTTGGCTTGCGCATTGGTGTACCAGGATGGGCAGTTTGTGCAAGCTGTGACGCGTGGCGACGGGCAGGTGGGCGAGGACGTCACAACCAATGTGCGCACCATAGAAAGTGTGCCGTTCAGTTTGCGGCACGACCCCAAATTTGCAACGTTTTTAAAAGGCCGGACTGAAATTCGCGGCGAGATCATCATATACAAAAAGGATTTTGAAGCGTTGAACCACAGGCGCGAACAAGCCGATTTGCCGGTATACGCCAACCCGCGCAACTTGGCGGCGGGCAGTATTCGCCAGCTGGACCCTAAACTGGCGGCGGCTCGGCCGCTCAGGTTTCGCGCGTGGGAAATTTTGCGCGAGGACCCTGCGGAACTGCCAACCAACCGCTACGCGTACGATGTGATTCGTGCGCTCGGCGTGCCCGTTAACCCGCACGCTGCGGTACTGGGCAATCTCGAAGCCATTATGCAATTTGCTGCCGATTGGGAAGAAAAGCGCCATAACTTGCCGTTTAACACCGACGGACTGGTCGTTAAACTGAACGACCGGGCATTGTATGCGCAGCTTGGCGTGGTAGGCAAGGCGCCACGCGCGGCCGTGGCCTACAAATATCCGGCCGAAGAAGCCACGACCGTGGTGCGCGACATCGTGCTCAGCATTGGCCGGACCGGCGCGGCCACGCCTGTGGCCGTGTTCGATCCCGTGGTGGTGGCGGGTACGACGGTGCAGCATGCCAGCCTGCACAATGCGGACGAAATCGCGCGCAAAGACATTCGCGTTGGCGACACGGTGGTGATTTTTAAGGCAGGTGACATTATTCCGCAAGTATTGCGCGTACTGCCGGAACTCAGGCCAAAAAAATCCAAAGCGTTCAATATGGAAGCGGAGCTGAAGCGCCAATATCCGGAACTCGATTTTGTGCGGCCGGAAGGTGAGGCCGTCTACCGCGTTAAGGGTGCGACCGGCAAGTTGCTGCTCAAACAAGCGTTGGCGCATTTTGCCAGCAAAGGTGCGCTGGACATCGACGGCATGGGCGAAAAAAACGTCAGCGCACTGGTCGATGCCAAGTTGGTACACGACTTGGCCGACATATACACACTAACCAAAGAACAGGTGTTGGAGCTGGAGCGCTTCGCTGACATTTCGGCCGGCAAACTGGTCGACGCTATTGCCGCGGTTAAGCGGCCGCAGCTGCCGCGCTTTATTTTTGGGCTGGGCATCCGGCATGTGGGCTCGCAAACGGCCATCGACCTGGCAGAAAATTTTGGCTCGCTAGACAAGCTACGCGCGGCCACGCTGGACGATTTATTGGCGGTGGAGGGCATTGGCGAAGTGGTCGCGGAGTCGATAGCCGCGTGGTTTGCCGATCCGGACAATCAGGCGCTACTGGAAAAATTTGCCCAGTTCAAGGTTACGCCGGTCTACGAATCGCACGCCCGCGGTCCGCTGCATGGCCAGCGGTTTGTAGTGACCGGCACACTGGAGCACATGGGCCGCGACGAAGCGGCCAACAGAATCCGCGCGCTGGGCGGCACGTTCCAAACCAGCGTTGGCAAAGACACGACATACCTAGTGGTCGGCGCAAATGTGGGCGCCAGCAAGCTCAAAAAAGCAGAAAAACTAGGCACCAAACAGATCAGCGAAGCGGATTTAGTAAAATTATTGCGATAAGGAGGCGAAGGTGGACGAACTCAACACGGCAATTAACGACTACTGGACAAAGTGGCAGGCACTGGTGGCAACGTGTACTAATCAGGCGTTTTTTAACGACCTAATGCCTACGGCGATCGGCTGGAAAACAGAGAATTTGACAGAATTTGACCAGCGTTTTGTGGCACTGCGCGATCTTTCCGACCAAATCCACCTGGGCTGGATTAACGAGCGCTGGGTGGCGACGTTTCATTTGCGCGGTGACGCGTTGGCGCAAGGTATTACGATCGTTAAACTCATGCAGCGCCGGCCCGGATCGACCGATGCCATTGGCCTCGATCATGTGGACTTTTACGTGAACCCAGCGATTGCTCCTGCCGTCGAAATGGTAAGCGCCGAGCCTAATCTCAAATGGAGCGAAGAACACAATGGTGATTGCAGTAAATGGATTTCGGTGTGGTTTGCTGACACGGAAGCCAAACTGCGCAGCGACACCGTAGTCGAAGTCTGCATCCAAGAAATGGAAGCGATTGACAAAGCGGTGCTGGACGGTGTCGTACCGTCAAATGACAACACCTCCAAGGGCGGTAGTGCGCTTGGACTGGCGGCCAATCCTGCCGCACCCGTGCCCAATGTCGCGCCTGAAACGGACATCGAGTGAGTGATTTCGTTTTCATCACCGGCAACCAGCACAAGGCGGATTATTTGGCCAAATGGCTCGGTCAGGAGGTTAAACACCAAAAGATCGACCTCGTCGAGATCCAGTCGCTTGATCTGCATACCGTTGTCGAAAACAAGGCCCGCCGCGCCTACGATCTGGTACAGCGACCGGTGTTAGTGGAAGACGTAGCGCTGACGTTTCATGCGCTCGGCCATTTGCCCGGACCACTCGTTAAATGGTTCCTGGAAGAAATTGGCACCGAGGGGCTATGCAAACTGCTCCGGCCATTCGAAGATAAGCGCGCCACCGCATCCATTATGTACGGCCTATTTGACGGCAAAGTCCTGCATACATTTGAAGCGCACGTCGAGGGCATCGTGGCCGACCAACCGCGCAGTCTCGACAGCCTGGAATGGAAAAACAGTCTGAGCTGGAACAGTGTGTTCATCCCCAATGGTACGACTAAAACGTACGCCGAAATGACTGATGACGAACTAAAACCGTTCAGCCACCGGGCCAAAGCGATAGCCAAACTGCAAGCATATTTGCACAGTCAGCAATAACCAAGCGACCCATTGAATGCGGCAGGCAACGGGCGTATTGACTCACCCTTTATTAGCTCTGCTGAATCGTCACCGTTGTGCCGACGGGCGCCCAATTATAGACCCATGTGGCGGTATCGGCCGGCAAGTGCACGCAGCCGTGCGACCCGTCGGTAGCGTATTGCGGGCTACCATAAGGAAACGTCTGCCAGCTGGAATCGTGAAATCCGTAATCCTGGTAAAACGGCATCCAGTATTGTACAGGGTAGTCGTAGCCCGGCCCAGTCAAATGGATATTGGTTTGCTTGCCAAAAATATGCCACGTGCCAGTTGGCGTGGCGTCCCCGGTGATTTGGTACGCGCCAGTAGTGACAGCCGATTCGTAGGACACAGTGGTGCCTGTGCAAGCCCATAAATGCTGCTGGTTAATGCTAATGAGCAACAATTTGGCATCAGTGTTGGAGCTGCACGCTGTCTGCGGCGCCGAAGCGGTTGCGGGTTTGGGCTGAGAAGCCGTGACTGGTTTGGCGGTAGTCGTGGTGGTTTGTGTGGGCGTTGCCGCCGGGGTCGGGGTTGTTGCTGGAGTCGCTTGAACCGGTCGTGATACAGCAGCTGTCTTTGCGGCGTGTGTCGTTGGGACTGTGTTATGGTGAACATCAACAGAAGTTACTGCATATGTAATACCACCCCCGGTGCAGAGCAATATGGCTACCGCGAGCGCAAGCAACTTGACCGGGCGCTTGCCTGGCCTGCGTTTGAGCACGTTGCTGCGCACTCGCCCGTAGCGATAGTATGTGCCTGTTCGCTTTTGTTTAAAAACCATATTATTACTATACCACTTGACATCAACCGCAAAACGGTTATGCTAAAAGTAATCGTGCGCTCATGTTATAGCGGCGCGTGAAACAAAAACCAATCAATCACGCGTCGCTCGGGTGGGCGCGCACGAAAAAGAACTGCCTCCTAGGGTAGTTCTTTTTAGCTGCCGCGTCCAGCTACCCTTCAAACCAGCCGTACAAATTGCTACAATGTGGCCAAGTAAGCCCGATAAAAGAGGGGGACTGGATGATCAAGTACTACTACAAAAGCTTGCGCAAATCGCAAGCAGAGGAGTTAGACGCGTATCGGCGCGGCACATGGGTGTATGTGGAGGCGCCGACCGAACAGGAGTTGGAGCAGCTAGTCAGTAAGTTTAACCTTGTGCCGGGCCACATTGCCGACGCGTTGGACGAAGACGAAATGCCGCGCCTGGAAAAAGAGGGCGACCAGACGTATATTTTTGTTCGCTACGCCTACCGGAATGCGGAATCGGAGCTAGTGACCATGCCACTGCTGTTTATTTTTAGCGATGATCTGGTAATCACCATTTCGCTGGCGCATTTGCCGCCGATCGATCGCTTTCTTGGCGGCAAAATTGAGTTCGCCACCACGCAGCGCGCCAAACTGGTACTGCAAATCCTGCACGAAATCGTCGAACAGTACGACGCGTTCATTAACAACACCAGCAAACAGATCAAGCTCATTCGGTCGCGCCTGCGCGGGCACGAAATCAGCAACCAAGACTTTGTGGATTTTGTGCTGATCGAAGACGAATTAAACGAATTCCTAGCGGCGTTGATGCCCACCAACGCCACATTGCGCCGGTTGCTGCGCGGTCGCTACATCCCACTGTTCGAAGAAGACCAGGACCTCATCGAGGACTTGCTGCTCAACAATGAACAGTCTATCGAAGCCTGCAATTCTAACATCAAATCCATCGTCAATATTCGCGAGGCGTATTCGTCCATTAGCTCAAACACGCTGAATCGCACCATGAAACTGCTGACCGCCGCGACCGTGCTAATCACCCTGCCTAACGTCGTATATGGTATGTATGGCATGAACGTGGAGCTGCCGTTCCAACACAGTCCGTGGGCGTACGCGGCGCTGATGCTTATAAGCATCGGTATATCAGTTGTGGTATTTGTGGTGGCGCGTTCGCGCCGGATTTTTTAACGCAACACAGTCGTCTCACCATCCTTCATCGGAGTTGAAATCCCAACTTTTTTCGGCGATCTCAGCCGCTTTTGGGCGCACTCCCCGTAACAGATTATTTATGCGTGCTCTCGTGTATGAAAGAAGGTTAGCAATGCCTTCTCCCGATTCAATAAGGGGCTGCGTGAGCTCGTCGAAACTTGCTTTATCATAAGGGTAGGTGAACGTCGTTTTCTTCTGGAGGTGAACCAGCTCTGTGCCGCACAGCGAGGGCGAAAAGATGCCGGAGTGCAAGCTCAAGACAACCCGTTCCATGTCGGTCAGCTTGGGGCTGCTCAGAATTTGCTCTGCCACCTCCTGAGAAAGCATCGCATTTAGCTGTTGATCCAGCCGAAACTCCTCTGCGTCAAGCCCTTCCATCCGTTCGACGAGCAGCTTTTCGGTAAACCAATCTTCGTATCTGTCCAGCCAAAGGGTCGGATGTCGTAATCGATAAACGATTGACTCAAGTTCGTCGATGGTAATGGACTTACGTCTTATGTTTGCGGGTAGTTCTGCCTTTAGCTCCGCGAGTGTGGGCTGTCGCTGAAGACGTGCTTCAAGGTCACAAAAGGCGCTAGCGATTTTAGCGCGTAGCTGTATTTCTTTCATGCTTACATAGGCGCGAGCGGCCTTATCTGCCGATACAACTTCCTTCATATGGCTGGTGATCGCAACGACACACAATCCGTAAAAACTTTCAGTGGCGTCGTAAGCGCCGCGGTTCATAATGACTTCGGCTATCTCCTCCATGCACGCATTCCAGAGGTCGTCGCTCAGTCGAATGTCGTATGACCGGGCATACTGGACGGCTCTTGCTCTTGCAGGGGTTAGAGTGCTCAAAAGGAGCGTGTGGTAAGAAATGGTGGCATCAATACGTAGCAGATCGTCACCGGGCCTTTCCTGGAGGTTGCTGTACGTATCCAGGCCTTTTTCGATACGGTCAAAATGTTCGTTAATGACCTCTGGTTTCAGTCTGGCGTCTTGAGCGCGTGCCTGTCGTGCCTGAATGGCCAGGCGATCACTGACGGCGCGTACTTGCGGGTGGTCCTTGTAAGCGCGGAAAAGCGATGAAAGTGCCTCTCGTCGCCAGGCAACGATTTTATCAGCATCTTTGTCAAGGAATTGCCCTCGTTTTAAGGCGATCGCATTGTTTGTCCCACCTTCGCTCAAAAGACGGCGGTCCCTAAAAACAAGCCAGGGCGCCAACTGATGTCTGCGACTTGTGCCGGAACCGCAGCTTTGCAAGGCTTGTTCGTTTCCCGTAAGTTCCGTGAGTCCTTTACGCAATGCAGATAAGCGGTTATGAAGCACGACGGAGCCGAAAGGAAACCCAACACGATCGCGAATAGCATTGCCGCTCACTGACCCTTGGTCGCGCAGTAACAATAGTCCGTTCAGGACCAAGACATCAGGCCGCAAGGTAAAAACTTTGCCGTCGCGTGCCAACGTCTTATCTGCCAGAACGTCCACGACGACACCTTCGCCTTCAAGTGGTTCGGGAATAACTGCAGCCTCATGCAGCGGGATGATCGCGTCCGCTAGCGAACGTTGTTCGGGGTTGTTTGTTTCGGACATGATTATGATGGTACCAGAAAAGCGGGTCATTCCTAATAAAGTTTTTATGGGCTTGCCTGGCCAAAGCGGCGCACCATTTACTTTCGAGGCGAAAGTTGCTAGAATTACCCTGTTAATGGTGGCCGGACGCTCGCACTGCCAAACCGCCGAGTGTCTGTCGCCGTCTAACTAACCACCGCGTGGGGCTGTAGCTCAGTTGGCTAGAGCGCTTCCATGGCATGGAAGAGGTCCAGGGTTCGAGTCCCTGTAGCTCCACCACGTTGCCCTTACTCGAACCTTGGCCTATAGAAGGCGCAATGTGAGTACGATATGAGACTAAGACGTGAAACCGGGCGATATGTCCGGTTTTTTGTGCCCTCGCCGGTTTTGCACTCGGCCGCGACGTGGTACAGTAAAGCGCATGTTTGTTATACAAAACCCAGAGGGGCCAAGGAAGCCACCTGACAATTACAGCGTTTCGCACCTATTGGCTGGCGGCGGGCCGGAGGCAGAGCGCGTGTTTGCGAAATTTACTTCGCTCGCTCTCGCCGCAGCAACTAATCGGAACTACACTATCGGGCGGATTAGTGAGTTTCTGGGCAATGTTCAGGGCAAGCGCCCAGTGCAGATATTCCAGCGGGATGCCCCGGTCTTTTTGGATCTCTTTATAAATGCTGAACATTTTGCGAAGCTGCGCCGCGAGCAACTGCTGGACGCAGGAGTAGATGGAAAACTCGGCGCCATCGCGATCAGCGATGAGCTAACACTGCTCGATAGCCATGACGGTGGGCCTTTTGATCACTACACGATTTGCACGCGCAGGGGCTTCAAGCTGCTCGCAAACCCCGACAATAATACCTTCGAAATAGACATCGACCCCTTATCGCGCCGAATAGCTCAGGGCTATTACGAGCCCTGGAAAGAAAGTCTTATCGCCACGCTTCCCGCTCAGATCACGCATACGGTTGAAGCCTATGATGTCCCGGCAAAAATATGGAGAAATACGGAAATCCCAAATGACCAGTTTACGACCGTCGGCACGCTGGGTGAGCGTGGCTATGTACCCTATGCCAAGGTCCTCGAATCCGGACTTGAGCTGTACTAGGCGTGACGCCTGAACAACAAGTAATCGTCTATCTCGGGCGGCAAATAATACATTTTGTACGGCTGAAGGGACTAAGCATATATATTCTCCAAATTTACGTACGTCATTTATTGCTGGCACGTGCAGCTCTGGCCTGGCGGATATAAAATAGGGGCCACGATGGCCCCTATCCTTGGCCGTGCCTGGCATGTGCTGCAGGCTAAAGTCTAGTCGTTTTTGTGACTGTTGTGGCCGCCCTTGGCTTTGGCTTCGGTCGGTTGGGCTTTAGCGCCCTTTTTGCCTAGTTTTGACATGTCCTGCTTGGAGCTGCTAGCCTTACCGCCTTGACTGGCGATGTCGCGTTGTTTGTCCTCATCCATACTAGCGAATCCACGGTTGCTCGTGTTGTCTGCCATATCGTTCCTCCTTTGCTTAATGATGGTACTTTTAGTGTAGAACGCTTGCTTACGGCTGTCCGTGAGCACCATTACCAGTGGTTGTATAACCAAGTCGCGATGTACATGTTAGCTAGCTCACAACCACTAATGTTAAAAAGTGGTTAAGTATGTACGGAAAGGCGCGAAACAATATGGATACGTTGCTAACCAATCCCGTAATCGCCCCGATGCTGGAGGAGGTACGACTGCGTACATACCAAAAAGGTCAGATCGTACTCTACCCGGACGACCAGATTTTGCAGTTATTCGTGATTAAAAAAGGCGCTATTACGATGTACGACATTGATGACCAAGGGAATCAGAAAGTAGTCCATATATTTGGAGCGCCAGCACTGTTCCCAATGGTCAGTTTTACAACCGATACGGCGAGCACGGCATGGTTCTATGGCGCGCTCGTACAGACCGAAGTATACGTGCTGCCCTATTCGGAACTAAAAAAGCGGCTGGAAAGTGCCGAGGGTGTTGCCGCGTACAATCTGCTGCTACGACAACTTTTGTCGGAAGTGCACGAGCTGGTAGTGCGGGTTAGCAGCAGCTCCAAAACCAATAGCCTGGACAAATTGGTGGCGGCTTTGAGGTTTTTGGCAGTGCACCACAGCCGCGAACGCGCCACAGGTTGGCGCCGGGTGATGTTTCCGGTGAGCCATCAACTGCTCGCCGACATGACGGGGTTGGCCCGCGAAACAGTAACGCTAACTATGAAGCAATTGCTACAACGCCGAGCGGTACGTTATGGGGCAACCTCTCGCTTGGAGATCAACATGGCCAGGTTGGGCATGGCATAACAGCTGCTAACAACTATAAGTGGCGACAATCGTGTGCCCATCTTGAGGTACGGTTGCTTGCATGCTGATCGTGCCGCCGGTATCGACGTTCGTGATCGGAGGAATTCTGTTAGCCGCAATATCATTATAATTGCCTAACGGTGCAATATTATCAGCGGCGATACCTGCCTGGCCATTGCCAATGCTGATGGCCTGATATTTGTCTCTCCAAACGATCTGTCCATTATTTAAGCTGGCGTTACCTATGTATTCGTTGCTGGGCTTGCGTATGTCCAGCTCGAGGGAGGCGACTCCATGCGGCGAACGTGTGCAATCCACGAATGCCGGGGCATTGCCTGGTTTAGGAATAGCGAACGACGGGGTGTCGGTGGGGGCATCGGGTTGCGGCACAGCATTGCCAGAGCAAGCGGCTGCTAGCAGTACGACGCCCAGAGCAGCGAAGCGCCAAGCCGGACGAGGACGCGCCGGGGTTCGGTTATGCCGCCTGGCGTCTATGCCGCTTGTATCGTCAGAAGTGGTGAAGGCGTGGTATGTTTCGGACATCCGTCCAGCATACTGGGCCCTACCTAGTAAAACTGTGAGATTTTCTATTGTGCCATTCAGCTAACACATTACCCATGTTGAGTGGCCGCCGGAACATACCCTGGCGGACCCCATTCCCAGCGAAAACCCAGGGTTCGGTGGGGAGTGATCGCTCCTAATTCACGTACGGTTTGCATAGTGTATCCTTCTGGGGCTGACTCTAAATGGACTCTTTGCTCCTGCAATGGCTTCGGTTTCGCCACGCCAGATGCTGCGTGCGGCTCCCACTCGGTCCAGTACACGTTCTGGGGGAGCACATCGCTCATAAAATACAGCCGCAGCGTTAACAGGCCGACCCCGTGTTTATCCGCCTGTACTAGCCATTCGGGGGTAGGTGACTGCAAGTGGCCGAGCGTCGCCGTATAGCCAATCGCCGTTTGTTCGCCGGGTGCCAGCACTTCGGGCAGACAGAGCTGCAAGCTGTGCTGAGCCTTGTCTACCGCGTACAGTTTGCTATTGCTGATGCCGAAATCTCTGCGGACGCGCCTTATTTTTTGCACCCGCGGGTCAAACCCGTAGTGTACCGAATCGGTCGGTTCTATCGCTCGGATGAGCAGTTTGCGGCTCAGGGTGGCCGGATTCTGGTCGTTGCCAATGCGTAGTGCCTCAGTCGCGGCTATAATGCGGTACGTCGGCGCCAGGCCACCCGCTTGCTCAGGGGCGCTTGTCATGTAATCTCCTTATGCACCGGCTACTTTGGCATACGCTGCTGACATCGCCTGTAAAGTTTTTCACGCTTCACGAACAGAATGTGATCTATATCGCATGGACGCCCTGCCAACAGAGTGCTACCGTAAGAATAGCCCCATATTCGGCAGGCTAGAATAGGAGGCAAGGTGCGTATATATTTGCTCGCGCGAACGGCACGAGGCACAAGGGCGCTAAAGGAGTTAGCATCTCCGGGCCAGCGTCCAACAATTCGTTTTTGTAGTTGAACCGTCACTCATGTGGCGGTTTTTTATTTGGCAAGGAAGGAGTACTAAGCCATGACCAAAGAAGTAAACCTCGTGCAAAATGATACATTATCGACCCCGGCTCGGCGGCCAGGACGTCTGCGGCGTACTGCGGCTGTTTTGGCGTTCACCGGCCTCGCTGCCACTGGCTGCAGCACGCTGGTCGAGGGTCAGGCCGAGCCGGCTCGCGCTGCGGCGACCTCGTCCGTGCCTGGTCCTAATGCGCAGGCCATGCCGCACATTTCTATGCCTACCAACGTTGAGGTCAATGGGCAGCCGGAACTGGTCACGCCCGATCTATGTGGCGCATTCATGATGGATCTGGTCCGACGCGAGGCTGACGTGCCCCCTGATTACAAAGCCAAAATCACCTGCACACGCAAAAGTTTCCCAGGCGCGATCACGAGCGCCACCTATGCCATGCCGACCTATACACCCAGCCCGAACATGCTGGACTTAACGCACCTTAAAAACGTCACACTCGCTTTTTACCGCGATGGTACCAACGAAGGATCGGGCAGCATCATCCAAAACTTTATAGACCAAAACCATGCGATTAATGCGCCCGTTGTTATTCCGCAAGGTGACCGCGTGCCCTGCGCAGAACTGCGCCAAGTGGATTTTTACACCGATATGTGTAGCATGGGCCGCGGCCAAGGTCCCCACGCTGCTGGCCGGTTGGACGTCATGGTCATGGGGCAAACGACACCGGGCGACCCGCAGGCAATGGGCGAGCTGCGCGGGTATGCCGCGTTCATTACCGGCAATGCCATTAACATCGGTACAGCGTAGCTAATCATGACCAAAGCTTAATAAAAACTATAGGTTTATAACAAATAGTAATTGCTGCTAGTGGTGTAGCCCCGTTCGGTGCTACAATAAGATGATGAAAGAAGTCACAGACGCACCCCACAATCACCTTTCAGGCATTTGGCGCAGCGAGTATGCCTACCACAATCGGGCCCGCAAAGCCGAAGTCACCGTAACGCATTACGTTCGTTTTTACCCCAAGGGCGGCGAGTTGGTCGTCGAAAGTGTCCCGGGTGTGAACGAGTCATATCTTATTGTACGCTTGTGGCTGGATGGTGAAGTCGCCACCGGCAGCTGGCAGGAAGTTACGTCGCCCGAAGGCTACAACAAGGGTGCTATCTTCCACGGAGCGGCGCAGTTTTTGTTGTCTGAAGACCGGCACATACTGGATGGCAAATGGGTCGGATTTGACAAGGATATGGAAGTCGCCACCGGCCCGTGGACATTCACCTATTTGGGCCAAGACGATGCGGTAATTACTGCTGACCAACAAAAACACCAGCAATAACTGGTACAATGATGGCATGAGTTTTCGTGAGAACGCCGATCGGGCGCTAGAATGGTTTGGTCGGTGGCCGCTGTGGTACTCCTATGCGCTGGGCGGCGTGGTATTTGGCTTGTCGTTTTGGCTGTGGCTGTCGACGTATTACTTGGGGCCAGCTCATGTGTTTTGGGACATGCTGGCTAATAGCCTGGACACGCAAAGCGTCGTCGTTGAAACCGACCAGAAACAGGGGAACAATACGCTCAAACAGCTTATCCAGACCGACACGAGCCAGTCAGTATCGCGTTCCATCACGACGCTGAATGAAGACGGTGCCCAGGTTCAAACTGAAATCATTGGCACGTCCAAGGCGGACTACACGCGCTATCTCAAGATTACGGCGCCCAAAGGTAAGGGTAGTTCGGGCACAGTCAACACCGCAGGCGTGCTTAATGTGTGGGCCAGGAGCGTGGACCAGGCCCAAACCGCTACCCAGACGAGTGGCCAGCAGTTGTATGCGCAGGCGACGCTTGGCGTGGGGCTGCCTGTGGGCAGTGTCCCGATTCCAGTTGGCCACATGCCCGCCTCGGTGCGCACGGCTATGTTGCGCCAGATTCAACATGAAGGCCTCTACGATTTGGGCCTGAACAACGTGCAGAAACAATACAAAAACGGACATTTGGTATACATCTACTCCATAAAAATTCAAGCTATATTATATGTACAAATGATGCAGACATTTGCCAGGGAATTGGGGCTGCACGAGCTTGACCAAGTCGATCCCAACACCTATGGCAACGGCCATACGCTGAGTGCTAAAATCATGGTTGACGCGTATTCGCACCAGCTGGTGGCGGTGGATACTGGCCAGGGCGTAGTGCAGCAATACGAAGGCTTTGGCGTGCCACTGCATGTGAGCGTTCCAACTAGCACGATTCCGGTGACAGAACTACAGCAGCGGCTGAACAACATTAAACAGTAATCTGCGCGGCGTGAGGGTTATGGTAGGTGGCCACCGCTGTAAGCCGGTTGAATAGTTTGGCAAACGAAGGCGCTTATGTATAATCGAAAGTAGTTTTAAAAATCTAAGCTGGAAGACGTAGTATGGACTCACAGAAAGATGCAAATGCTCCTTCCTCAACCGAGGACAACACTAATAACGGTTCACTAACCGACGCCTCGAGCGCGTCTAGCGAAACCCCCATAACCGATGGCACCGCCGGTGCAGACAGTTCAGCTAGTGCGGACAGTTCTGCGCCAAGTTTGGCGAGCGAAGAGCCAAGCGCGGATGGCGTCTCCAGTGATGCCGGTGACGCGGGCGCTACTGGCTCGACCGAAACGAGCACGCCAACAGACGCTTCTGCGGACGTGACTCCTGCCGCTACGGACAGTGGGCTGCCGAGTATTTCCAGCGACGAATCCACGGTTCCCAGCGAAGCGGGCAGCCCGGCGGACGCTGGCAATCCCCTGGGAGCGCCCACGACGTCTACGGACAGTATGCCTGGCGCAAGCGAAGCGCCTGCGACCCCCGCTGAGCCACCAGCGGATACAACGTCTGGCCTCGGCGGCGCATCGTCTATGGACACGATGTCCCAGTCGGCAGGTGACGTGTCAGGCGACCAGCCCGGCGGCTCGGTAATCCCTTCAACCGCACCCGTTCCCGCCCCGCACCATGGCAACGAAAAGAAGATGATCATGATACTTCTCGGTGTCGCTGTCATCCTCATCGTAGCCATCGCCGTGCTATACTTGAAGAAGTAATGCAAGCCCTACTCAGCATTTTTTCGTGGCGTTACCCCATGTATTTAGTGGAGTTGTGGCGTCGTCATGCGAGTGTTTTGTCGTACTATCTGGCATTTTGGCAGACCACGCAGTTTTCTGCGCTCAAGCCTGTGGCTGGTGGCGACCCGCGACGACTGCATCGTGCGCGCGTGCAAGTCGTTCTACTCTATACGCTAGCAGTGGTAGAGATTACGGCTGGTATTATGCTCGGTTTGTGGTGGCATCACCAACATACTGTGGGCGGGTGGCAATTTGCGCTCGCCTTGGTGGTGGCATACCCCTTGGTGTTGGCGCATGCGGTGCCATTGGTTGTGGGTGTGTCGTGGCTTTTGCAGCCCAAAGCGCTCGGCCGGGCAATCATATGCGGCATGCTGGAATCGCAAGTGAAACGATTACGCAAACGGCACTCGTTTACGGTGATCGGTGTTGTTGGCAGTCTGGGCAAAACATCGACCAAAATGGCGATTGCGCGTACGCTATCGGTTGCGCGCCGCGTGCAGTGGCAGGAAGGCAACTACAATGATCGTGTAACGATACCCCTCATCTTTTTCGGGCAGAACGAGCCGCCATTATTGAACGTGCCCGCCTGGGCACGACTATTGTGGCAAAACGAACGCCAGCTGCGCGGCGTATATCCGCACCAAGTTGTGGTCGCAGAACTGGGCACCGATTGGCCGGGCCAGCTGCGCGAGTTCGCATATATTAAGCCAGATTTAGTAGTGGTGACGGCGATCGCTGCCGAGCACATGGAATTCTTCAAGACGCTCGATGGCGTGGCGGCCGAAGAACTGTCCGCGCTCGACTTTTCCAAGCAAGCTCTCATTAACACCGATGAAACCGATGCCAAGTATTTGAAGGGCCGCACGTACACGAGCTATGGGCTGAGCGGCAAACCCGCGTATACGCTTAAGGATCGCACTTCCAAAGGCCTGCGCGGCCAGCGTGTTACTTTCAAGCTGGCCAAAGAAAGCGAATTTACGCTAGACACGCCGCTGTTGGGCGAACAGGGGGCGAAGATCGTGCTGGCCGCTGCGGCCGCTGCGCACGTGTTGGGTATTCCGGTGGGTGAAATCGAAAAGGGTGTTGGTGAGGTCACGGCATTTGCGGGCCGCATGCAGATCTTGCCTGGCAAAATGAACAGCACGCTCATTGACGATAGCTATAACGCTGCGCCAGTGCCGGTCAAGGCGGCGCTCGACGTGCTGCAATCCGGCGACGCGCCGCAGCGTATTGCCATCTTGGGCAGCATGCGTGAACTGGGCGAGTACACGCCGGAAGCGCATCGTGAAGTCGCCGAGCACTGCGACCCAACCAAGCTCGATTGGGTAGTGACTGTGGGCGCGGCGGCGCGTGACTATCTCGCCCCTGTCGCCAAAGAACGCGGTTGCCAGGTCAAATCGTTCCTGAGCCCGCACGATGCCGGTAAGTTCGTGGCCAAACAGTTGCGAGAGGGCGCCGTCGTGCTGGCTAAAGGCTCCCAAAACTATACCTTCACCGAAGAAGCACTCAAACCTTTGCTCGCCGATCCTGCCGACGCAGCCAAATTAGTTCGCCAGTCGCCGTACTGGATGGCTCAAAAAGCCAAACAACTCAAAACGTAGAGATACTTTTACGAACAGCATCTGGGATCCCGAGCCAGACTCTACGGATATCGGTCCAACAGCAGCACGCGTACCTGGGCAATTCTCGGGACTTGTCTTTGTTCTAGCCCTGCCGAATGGTATAATCGACCCAACATGACCGTGAGCTATGTTTTGACCGGCCGCGTGCTCCTCCTCGCCCAGTAGGGCGCATTTTTCGTACATCAGTTATACTTTTATAAGATCCGAACAACCAAGGAGTTTGCAGTGAAGCGTTACAATCCCAAAGAAATCGAGGCCAAATGGCAGCAAGCGTGGGCCGACAGCAAAATATATGAGGCCAGCGACGACGCAGCTAAGCCTAAAAAATACATCCTGGAATTTTTCCCTTACCCCAGCGGTGCGGCGATGCACGTCGGCCATGTGCGCAACTACACCATCGGCGACGCGCTGGCGCGATTTGCCCGCATGCGCGGCTACGACGTGCTGCATCCCATGGGCTGGGACGCCTTTGGTCTGCCGGCGGAAAACTACGCCATCAAAACCGGCATTAGCCCCAAACAGGCCATCCAGCAGAACACCTCACGATTCAAACAACAGCTGACGCAAATGGGTTTTGGCTATGACTGGTCGCGCGAATTTGCCTCCAGCGACCCCGATTATTACCGCTGGACGCAGTGGTTCTTTTTGCTGTTGCACAAGCGCGGGCTGGCCTACCGCAAAGAAAGTTTACAGTGGTGGTGCCCGGTCGACAAAACCGTGCTGGCCAATGAGCAGGTCGAAAATGGCCACTGTTGGCGCTGCGGTAGTGTGGTCGCAAAGAAGGCGCTCAAACAATGGTTTTTCAAAATTACTGATTACGCTGACCGGCTAGCGGCGGACCTGGATGACCTCAACTGGACCGATTCCATCAAAACTATGCAGCGCAACTGGATTGGGCGCAGCAAGGGTGCGGAAGTGCATTTTGCGGTCGATGGTAGTGACCAGACAGTGACGGTGTTTACAACCCGGCCGGACACGTTGTACGGCGCAACGTTTATGGTGCTGGCGCCCGAACATCCGCTGGTCGAAGTTATTACCACCGACGAACACCGCGAACACGTCGGCAACTACCGCAAACAAACCCAGGCCAAAAGCGACATCGAACGCCAGGAAACCAACCGCGAAAAAACCGGCGTGTTTACGGGCGCCTACGCGGTGAATCCGGTCAATAACGAGCGCATTCCTATCTGGATTGCCGACTACGTGCTGGGCGGCTATGGCACCGGGGCGATCATGGCCGTGCCTGCGCACGACGAGCGCGACTGGGCCTTTGCCCAAAAATTCAGCCTGCCCATAAAAGAAGTTATTGAGCCGCAGTTCGGTACCGCCCACGGCGATGAAAAACACAAACAGGCCATCATTGCTGTAGTGCGGAATCCCAAAAATCATAAGGTGTTGGTTCTGAACTGGGGTCCACGGCACGACAATTGGGGCGGTAATTTGTTCATCGGCGGCGGCATTGAAGCCGGCGAAGATCCAGTAGCATGCGCCGCGCGCGAAATCACCGAAGAAACCGGCTACGCCAACGTCAAACATGTCAAAACAGCGGACACCTTCGTTAACAACTACTTTTATTCGAACGTTAAAGACCAGAATTATCATGCTCGCTTTCTGCCTATATTGTTTGAACTGGCCGATGAAACACAAGTCGATCGCCAACTCGACGACAACGAAGATCAGTTTGCGATTGACTGGGTGCCGGAGGCCGAGATTAAAAATACCATCACCGACCCAGCGCATCTGCATGGCTATCGTCTGTTGACCGAAACGGTCTGTTATGGCGGAGAAGGGGTGATGACTAATTCTGGCGACTACGACCGCCTGAGCAGTGCTGAAGCGCGGGAGAAGATTGTAGCCGATCTGGAAAAACAAGGTGTTGGCAAGGAGCGTATCAACTACAAAATTCGTGACTGGCTCATCAGCCGTCAGCGGTACTGGGGGGCACCAATCCCGATGATTCACTGCCCAACGTGTGGCACCGTGCCTGTGCCGGAAGACCAATTGCCGGTCGTGTTGCCGGACCTACAAAGTTTTGAACCGTCCGGCGACGGTCGAAGCCCGCTGGCCCGCGTGCCGGAGTTCGTCAATGCGGATTGTCCTACATGTGGCGGTAAAGCTGAGCGCGAAACCGACACCATGGACGGTTTTGCCTGTTCCAGCTGGTATTTTTTGCGGTTTGCCGACCCGCATAACAACAACGCGGCATTCGACCCGGCCAACGTCAAGCACTGGCTGCCCGTCGACGAATACATTGGCGGTGCCGAGCACGCCGTGATGCACCTGCTGTACGCCCGCATGTGGACCAAAGTTATGCAGGACGCGGGGCTCATTGACTTCGGTGAGCCATTCACCACACTGCGCAACCATGGCATGATCCTGGCGCCCGACGGCCAAAAAATGAGCAAAAGCAAAGGCAACACCATCGAGCCCGACACCTTGATAGAACAGGGGTACGGCGCGGACGCCATCCGCATTATGGAGCTGTTTATCGGCCCATGGAACCAGCCCGCCAACTGGAGTGTGGAAGGCATGGGCGGCAGCTTCCGGTTCCTGCAACGCGTCTGGACGCTCGTTCAAGACTATAATAACCCAGCTAAGGCGGGCGTGGGCGAACAGCAGCCATACGAAAGAGAACTACACCGTGCCACCCATCAAGCCATTAAAACGGTTTCAAAAGACCTCGAAGAAATGGGCTTCAATACTGCTGTCGCTGCACTTATGGAGTTCGTAAATGAACTCTACAAAATAAAGGCGAAAGATAACTTTGCGAACCGCAAATCTTGGCTAGAGGCCCTTGAGGTGATTCTAAAATTACTCGCGCCATTCGCCCCGCACATGACCGAGGAACTGTGGCAGCAGCTGGGCCACGACACGTCCATTCACACCAGCGAATGGCCGGTACATGACGAGCAATACTTGGTGAGTGACACAATGACCGTAGTTGTTCAGGTCAATGGCAAGGTCCGTGCGCAATTGCAAGTTGCTACCGGTGCCAGCAAAGACGACATTTTGCAAGCAGCTCAGTCCGACACCAAGGTTGCCGAATACCTCCACGGCCAACCACCCAAAAAGACGATCTACGTCCCCGGCAAACTGGTCAATTTTGTAGCCTAATATCGGTATAGAGCTCTAGCTTACGCCGCTAGCTGTACCCCGGTTGATTGCCGAAGTGATTGATTGTACGTTGTCAATTCTCCATCCTGGCCGAACTGGTATGCTTTATCCACCAGTCGTGGATGTAGCGTCAGCATATCTGCTAAGAGCTTTTTAGTTGAGATAGGATCAAGCGTCAACGTGTTGGCGTATTGGGCTTTTGTGGCGACGAATGCGGCAACGCTGCGCTGCAGATCCTCGATTATGGGCGCGACGTTAGCGAATTGCGGCTCCTCTCGAAGCTGCGTTAGTTGATCGCTTAATTTTGCTTGGCGTCTTGCTTGAGCCTGATTGCGGCCTGCTTCAAGACCAATAAACGATTCGAGATTTTCTCGTGGAACCCCGATACTTGCCGCATATTCTTGTGCGATAAGTTGAAAACTGTTGTAATCTACATCTTTTTCGGCTTGGCAGAATTGACTTAAATCTCCGTTAACATTGCCACCGTTCGGTCGGTTATATCGAACATGTGAGAAGTCTGGCACGCGCGCAACTCCGAGGTTACGTGCGCCCTTGAAGAGATGGAGCATAGCTGCGTAGCCAAGATCTTCGACCCCTACGACAGGTACGGGTAGGTCAAACGCCTCACCACCACTCAAGCTGTAATTACCACCCGGGAAAATCAATGTCTGTTCGGGTGTGGAGTAGCGTGCCGCCGATTTTTCGCTGCCGCGCAATCCCATAGTCGGCGTGCGACGGATGATATTTTTAACCTCTGCTTCGACAGCTTGCCGATCCATGTCTTTGGCGCGCACAGCGAGTTCCGTAAAAGCGTCAGTGGCCAATATGATAGGGTTGCCCGAATGATGCAGATAATTAGAGGCGACCACACTGACGCTGCCCAAATTATGATATAGCCCAATCATGCGGAACACTTCTTGGGCGTTCCCGGGCATCATAACGTCGTCATCAATAAAAGTCGAAAGCCACTCAGACTGGGAAAATCCCTCTGCTCCAAAACGCATAATATTCCGCAAATGCCCCAGGTTCTGTGCGCCGCCGACACCGCCCCATGTCGTTGCAGAAGGAACGGCGGGGTAGTCAGTTACGATGCGTTCGAGATACCTGGTCAAAACATTGGCTTGGTCAGGGCTTTCTGTGGCTTCAATATATTTTCCAAAGTGATATACAAGCGAATTCGCTCCGCTGACCGCGCAGTATTCGGCACCAGTTTCGTTCGCGACACGCATATTTTGCTGTCGCGAAGTGACGTTTTTGGAGTCATCAACCACAACCGCCTGTATATAGGACAAGTCGACCGTTTCACGCAACGAGCCTAAGCAGCGATCCAGTAGTTCAGGAGCGTTGCATGTCTTGACGGTAAGAGAGTGGTGTGTCGGCGCGACATGCAATTTGGGATCGTCAGGTAAACAGTCTCTTAGGTCGTTATAGGTAGTAACCGGAGCCGTGTAGGCACCCGATTCGACGCTAAACATGATTGACATTCTACAATAATTATCGTATTATGTCAACATAATTTCATCGCTATGTATGGTTTAGATAATCAGCTGAGAGAATCCTATCAATCTGTAGAACAGGTTACAGTGGTAGCGCAAGCCGTTAATCAAATGATAGGCGCTGATGTGGAACTTGCTTCGCATAGCGAACAAGGACTGACGACGCAAGTGTTTACGTGTGAGACGCCCGAATCGTCCTACATCGTCCGGCGTGGCAATAACGTGCTTGCTTTCCAGAAGGACGCGCTGGCTGCCAAACATTTCGGCGAGACGGTGCCGATACCCAAAGTTGTGGGCATTACAGCGCTCAGCGACGGCTCGTTTATCTGCGTAAGTGAACGGGCCGAAGGAATGGTGGCGGACGAGTCCTGCCTGTATGATGCCGATTCTCCCCTGAGCGCCAGCCTTTTATCTACCTTAACGGCCATGCACGAGGCCGAAGTTCCCCAGACGGCCGAACTTGCTGCAACGTTCACTCCGATCAAACGCCATTCGGCTGCCGTGGCGTATGCCAAGTCAGAAGGAGAGAGGGCGATTGATGCCAGAGAGCTCCAAGAAATTACTTTCATTCAAGAACGGCTAGGCGCGCATACTAGGCCCGGCATGCGCAAGCTTTGTCACAACGACATAAAAGGTCTGAACTTACTAACAGAAAATCAGCGGATAACGGGCGTAATCGACTGGGCAATGGCCGAGTTGGGCGACCCAGCCTGCGATTTAGGCGCAATCTACGCTGCGCATCCTGATGCTTTGAAATATGTCCAATATAGGGCAAAACGAATACATGAACGTATCCTATTCTACGCAATGTCATCATGCGTCGGGTCGATACGCTTTTTTAGTGGTTTGGGGCGTCCAGAGGAAGTAACAGTGGCGGAACAACGACTTTTGCAATTGGCTAACGAGGCCGAAACCTCCTTGGCTGCATAGCAAATGTGTGCCAGCTGCTAAGAGTGCCTAGCTGGCTACCATCCGAACGGAAGCGTAGATATCACAACGCTTGTTGTCGCTATGTTCAGCCAATCGCGGGCCGCTATTGCTACGGTATGTAGGTCTAGCATGCTCGCGGCATTGACCCCTTGAGATTGCTGGACAAATCAGCTATAATACCAAACAAGTTATTATTCAATAACAGATCAACAGGTAAGGAGTCCCTCTCCCTATGGGTAAACCAAAGAAACGTACATCCGCGCGCCGTACCGGCATGCGCCGCAGCCACTTGGTGCTCAAGCTGGCCCGCGCCGTTAACGCAAAATCGCCAGTCAAGGTCCGCACTACCAAACGCGAAACCGGCAAAAAGCTGGCTAAGGCTGCCTAGCTCCAGTAGTCGTGGTGGGGTATACTGGAACTGTAAACGGAATTTAACAATATGGCATCAAATCGTCACCTCGGTCGCATCATTGCCCTTCAAACACTCTACGAACAAGACTTCCGTCGGAGTGCGGGCGACATCGGCCTCGATCTGAATGCCATATTGGCGCGCAACATCGCTCGGTACGAAGGCACGGTCGAAGACAAGGCCTTTATTGAGCGGCTCGTCCGTGGTGTCGACAAGCAAGCGGGCGAGTTGGATATTCGCTTGCAGCCAATTGCGCCCGAATGGCCGATCGACCAGATCGCGCGCATGGACCGCGTTATTTTGCGTATGGGTTTGTACGAATTAACGTACGAACCGGATGTGCCTCCCAAAGTGGTTATCAACGAAGCCGTCGAACTGGCCAAGGCATTCGGGAGCGAGAATTCGTCCAAATTCGTCAACGGCGTACTGGGCACGGCGCTGCGCAACCGCGACGGCGTCGCAACAAGCCAAAACCCAAGCGACGACGCTGCGACCGCTGATGATTCGGCTGCGGCAGACGAGCAGGACGAAGACAGAGGGGCTGGTGAGCCGGAAGGTTCACAGAAAGAAGGTTAACGTCATGAAACGACCCAAGCCCATCCAAGGAATCCGCCGGTTCATCCCCGGCCGGCGCCCGACGATTCAGGAAGTGGTGCGTGAAACGACATCGGGCGGCATTGTATTCCGCCGCAACCCAGAACGGGATGGGCGAATCGAAATCCTGCTCATTCAGGATGCCAAAAACCGATGGACCATTCCCAAAGGTCACGTCGAACAGGATGAAGAGCCCAAAGCCACGGCCGAACGCGAAATTCGCGAAGAAACCGGCCTGCAAGAGATGAAAGTCTTTAACTGGTTGGGCAAAGTCAACTTCCGCTATCGGCGCGGCCAAACGTTGGTGCTCATGACCATGCACATTTATTTGGTGCAAGGCCAAGGCGACACCGACAACCTCAATGGCGAAGACTGGCTAACCGACATTAAATGGTTCCCGACCGCGCAGGCGATCGACAAAATCGCTTACGACGATATCGGCAAATTAATTTTAGTAGGAATGAAGAAAATCCGCGATGCAAGATTATAGCGCATATCAGGCGTTCGCCCGCGAGCAATTGGGCGTGGAATTTGACGACATCAGTTTATTGGTGTTGGCGTTCACGCACCGGTCATACGTCAACGAGCACAAAAAAACTGCGCCGCAGCACAACGAGCGGATGGAATTCCTGGGCGACGCTGTCTTGGAATTGGTCGTGACCGAATATCTGTACGGCAATTTTACCGAACCAGAAGGCATTTTGACTAACTGGCGCAGCGCGCTGGTACGCACCGAAAGCATCGGGGCGGCCGCAGCACGCCACAACTTTGAACCCCTCCTGCGTTTGAGCCGCGGCGAGCGCCATGGTACCGAACGCGCGCGGGCACAAATTTTGGCCAACAGTTACGAGGCCGTCGTCGGTGCGTTGTATCTGGACAAAGGCTACGATGCGGCTAAAGCGTTCATTACCAAAAGCATCCTCAGCACGTTTAAAGCCATTTTGCAAAGTGGTTCGTGGATGGACCCCAAATCGCACCTGCAAGAAATGGCCCAAAGCCGCGACGGCCAAACACCCATCTACCGCGTGCTGCACGAGGATGGTCCGGACCACGACAAAATTTTTACCATCGGCGTGTTTATTGGTGGCGAGCTGCGAGGCCAAGGCACCGGTCCCAGCAAGCAGCACGGCCAGCAAAAGGCCGCCGAAGCGGCACTAGCAACCTACGATAATCAAAAATAGTGTATGAGCGAATTCGAAGTCGTGCGCTTTGATGCCGACCCTAATTTACAGTATTGGCAAGACGCCTATACGCTGATCACCACGGAAGTGTACCAGGACCCGGAGCCGGATGACATTGACGAGGTAACAGAGGTAGCGCAAAAACGATGCGGTACCTTTTACGGTATCGTGCCAGACCAGCAGGCGTCATTGGCTGCAATGGGGGCTATCGCGCGTGAACGCAACAAAGATAATTATGCCGAAATCGTATATTTGGCCACCCAGCCCGAAAGCCGCGGACGCGGTTACGGCAGTTACCTCCTGACATTGTTTGAAAGGACCGTCCAAGGACAAGGCGCAGCCGGCGTTTATTTGTTCCCTACCCGCAGGGCGGTTGGTTTTTATGAAAAATACGGCTACCGTGAAGGTCCCGACGAGCACTGGTATAAAGAACTTGCATAAGACCTATAACGGCTGCAACGCGATTCGGATGCACGATGACGGTGGAACGGTTTGGCCGACGCTGATTAGGGACGAATAGCTTGACATCAGGGGCGGTTATCTGTAAAATATAGCGAGATTACGTCACAATCGTAAAACGAAAGAGAGATCATACAAACTTATGTTAGCAATTCGTATGCAACGCACGGGACGCAAGGGACACGCAATGTTCCGCGTTGTCGTGCAAGAATCACGCTTCACTCCCACTAGCGGTAAGGTGGTTGCGCTGCTGGGCAACTACGACCCGCACGCCAAGCAAGCAACCCTCGACAAAGAAAAGGCTGCCTTTTACCTGGAGCATGGCGCGCAGCCTTCGGACCGCGCTGCCCGGTTGCTGCAGGGCGAGGGCATTAAGCTGCCCAAATGGGTAACTTTGGCCGACAACAAAGCTGGCAAATTACGCAATCCTGAAAAATTGCGTAAGAATCAGCCAAAAGAAGTCGCCGCACCAGCAGCCGAAGCTCCGGCAGAGCCTGCTGAAGAAACAGGGGTGGAATCTGAAAGCGCTGGCGAAGCATAGTCTACCAGAGCCTGTCAATAAAGCAGCTCATAGGTAGAGCTGCTTTTCTTTTTGTTATAATACGTACACCAATAATTGGAAGGAGTTCCTGACATGAGTAGTATCGACCAAGAGTTCGTGGATTTCATCGTCAAGTCTCTGGTTAGCAACCCCGATGCCGTTAGCGTACAGCGACGCATCGATGAAAAGGGTGTTCTGTTGGAATTGACAGTTGATCCAGAAGACTTGGGGCGTGTGATCGGCAAACGCGGCGCGACAGCACAAAGCCTACGGACACTGTTACGAGCACTAGGCACCAAAAACGACGCCCGTTACAACCTTAAAATCGTTGATAACGGCGTAGGCGCAACTGGTAGCGCTTACCAACAAGACGATCAGACGGACACGGCTGTGGATGACGAGCAAGACGAAGATTCCCACAGCAATGTTGTAAGTAAAACTCGCAAAGAGCTTGAAGAACTGGATGATCTCGAGGTATAGTAGAGTGTAGTCCAAAAGACGAACATTCCAAAACAAAAATCGTAAGCTCATGCGAGCCATTCACCCCCGGGTGTTTGGGAGCTTTATGTGACAAAAAGACCGGCTGTAATGGCCGGTCTTTTTGGTTGCTGATTAGCGCGCGTGAGAAACCTTAAAACAGAGTACAATAAAGCGATGATTACGCGACAGGTCACAATTCGGGACAGTTTAGCGGTTGAGTTGGTGGTGCCCGCGAGGCCAACGAAACAGCTGCTCATTATTTGTCATGGCTACAAAAGTTCGAGTGCTCACCCGGCGCTTGTGGCCATTACCGGTGGTTTGCAAAAGAAGGGATGCGCCACGGTTACCTTTAACTTTTCGGGTCCAAATCCTTTAGATGTTCCAGCGCAGGTTGCTGACATCCATGACATTATTATGCATTTCGCCAGCCAATATACTGACATTGTGCTAATAGCCGGGAGTTTTGGTGCGCTTAGTGCGGCTATTGCCGCCCGGTCGCCGTACTGCGGAGGGATCGTCACGGTCAACGGTTTTTTCGGTTCAGGGCAAGTAGGCCGTAGGCACAAACCGACTTTTTGGACGTTTAGAGTGCTGGCACTAGCCAGCTCAAAGCATCAACGCGTTTGGCGGTTTTACCGGCGCGAACTCCAGCCGCACCACATCAATGTGCCCGCGCTCGTTATCCACTCCAAGGTTGATAACATGGTTTCTATCAGGCAATCCAGATGGTTTTTTGAAAAACTACAGAGCCCGAAACAATTCATTGAGCTAGAAGACGCCGACCATGACCTATCGTCTGTCGCAGTCACCACCAAAATTGTCGAAGACATTGCAGACTGGCTAAAGCGCCTTCCATCTCACGCGCGAAAGTAAGTACCTGCGAGGCTACCTCTGGTAAAAGAGCGTATTTTTTGCTACAGTTAGGGCAATGAAAGTGCAAATTATTACCCTGTTTCCGGAGATGTTCCCCGGTGTGCTCAATGCCAGCATGCTGTGGAAGGCGCAGAACCAGGGCGCTGTGACCGTAGAATACATCGATCTGCGACAGTTCGGACGCGGTCCGCGTAAGCAAGTTGACGACACTCCATACGGCGGCGGCGACGGTATGTTGCTCAAACCTGAACCGTTGGTCGCGGCAATTGAGCAAGCCAAAGCTAAGGACCCTGATGCCCTGGTGTTGCTACCAACTCCACGCGGCCAGCTCTACAAACAGTCCGACGCCAAGGAACTTGCTGCCCGCGATAAAGGGCTCATTATTATTTGTCCGCGTTATGAGGGCTACGACGAGCGTGTGACCAAGTGGGTCGACCGTCAATATTGCATCGGCAATTACGTGCTGACCGGCGGGGAGTTACCGGCGATGATTATCATAGACAGTGTCACGCGTCTGCTCCCTGGTGTGCTCGGCGGCGAAACGAGTGCCGAGATCGAATCATTCCAACAAGACGACGAGGTGGAGTTTCCGCAATATACCAGGCCTGAAGTCTTCCGCGATATGGCTGTACCGCAGGTGTTACTGAGCGGCCACCACGCCGAAATTACCAAGTGGCGTGTACACCACAGCAAGCGCGACTAGTCGGCGTACATTACTGTTTGCAGCGCCAAGGTCTGTCCAATATGCTCCGCTGCCAGGCCTGGTCGCAATAATGCCGAGTGTCCACCCTCGATCATTCCAGTAGCCAGTTCTGCCGGTATGAGCTTGGGATCGGTCAACTTCTGTCGAATTTCACGTAGGCCTTGCAGCGACTTCAGCGCGACTTCCTTCGAGCCTGAAAAACTATGCGTCACACCCATAATCTGCATGGGCAACTCAGGACGTTGAGCCAGCCCAATCGCCATTGTTTCAGACTCCTCGCCCGCTAGCATGCGGCTGTAGTTGGCGATTTCGGCCACCCAGTTAAAGCCTGTATATTTGTCGGCTGTGCGTGGGTCTGAGGGTGGGGGCATGTCGTCTTCTGGCAACGGCAAATTCCTTTCGCCAACCATTTGGTACCGAACGAATTGGGCCACTCCCAGTGCTGCATTCCGAGACTCGAAATTGATACCATCGCGCAGCAGCACACGTTCAAACATGCCGGTATCTTGCTGCATGCGCATAATATTAGTCGCTGCTCGCGAATCGCCCCAGCCAACCAAACGGTCGTAATCCTTGGCACGATGCCGGATCTCACTAGCATCAAGTTGGCATTCATCACCGAAACTACGCTTGTTCGTCGCTCCATAAAACAGATCGATAAATGCCCGCCGACCAGTGCCGACCGCTTGCACTGCCAGGATACTGATGTTTGCTTGTTCTGCAGTGGCCTGTAGGCGTGTGCTAGTGTTGCCAGGGTTGCCGCCCAGCGGATATGGTGCCACTACGAGCGATTCCGGATGATTATTGACTTCAGGTGTGTGCAGGATTTTTTGCATTAGCCTATTATATCAAATCGTTTTATAATAGGGGTAATAAATAGGAGGGTACTATGAAGTTGTCATTTATCAAGCCCGTGTACGCGCATTGTGACCTGCCGTGTGGCGTGTATGACCCGGCGCAGGCGCGTATCGAAGCCCAGAGCGTGCACGAAATCATGAAAAAGTACGACGGGCTGGACGAGGTGGGCAAAATCCGCGCGATTTTTATCAAAGAAGAACGAGCAGAACTAGTCAAACACCATCTGTGGGTGCTGTGGACCGACTACTTTAAGCCGTCGCATTTGGAAAAATACCCCCAGCTGCATGATTTGTTCTGGAAAGCAACCAAACAGGCAGGCGAGTGCAAACATCATCTGGAACCCGAAGAGGGCCAAAAACTATTGGACATGATCGACGAAATTGCCAAAATCTTTTGGGAAACCAAAAAGGCGTAGACAGCCAATACTGCTTACATGTCGCTCTGGAAAAAGCTGACCTCAGTCCGTCGTCGCCTGCCGCGAGCACTGGTGCGCCGCGTAGCGGGCGATAGCATGGCGCCAACACTGGCCGCAGGACAGCTGGTAGTGGCGGTGGGGCCGGCCACGCCGTGCGTGGGTCAGGTCGTTATTCTACTGCATGACGGACTAGAAAAAATTAAGCGCGTGCAGCAGGTGCGACCCGGTCAGATTTTCGTTGTTGGCGACCACGCCGCACACAGTACCGACAGCCGCACCTTCGGCTGGGTGGACATAGCGCAGGTGCGTGGCCGGGTTATCTGGCCACGCGGCTTGCCCAGCAATGCCTTGGTCGTCCGTGCAGAATAACAGGGCGAGTCCCGTGCGGATATACGGATTTCGCCCTGTTTTGCTATTGCAAGCTACTTCGCTGGCTCAGTTTCGAACGCCGTGCCCTCGGCCTCTTGTTTGACCGTGGTGCGCAGCGGCGATTCGCGCAGGAACCAAGCGATCACAAACGATAGCACCGCAAATGGAATCGCCCACAAAAACAGGTCACGGAAGGCCCCGGCAAACGCTTCGAGTACCTTGGCCAGCTCGCTATGCGGCAATTGCGCTAGCTGCGCAGCGCTGTTTTGCAAGCCTTTGGCGATGTGTTCGCCCGCACCCGGCAGCGCTTGGTTGATGTGCGCGGTCAGCCGCGCGGTCAAAATTGCGCCAAAGATCGCAGCCCCAAATGAACTACCAATATTGCGGAAGAATGTCACCGCCGACGTCGCCGTACCCATGTCCTTGTAATCGACTGAGTTCTGCACGGCCAGGCTCATAATCTGCATGAACAGTCCAAGCCCGATGCCCACGACCGCCATCCACACGCCCAACACAACCTCGCTCGTCGTGGTCGTAATATGACTAAACAGCCACAACCCTAACGTCAAAATTGCCGTACCAAACAGGGGGAACATGCGGTATTTACCCAGCTTAGAAACCAATCGGCCAGAAGTGATTGACGACGCCAGCAGGCCAGCGACTAGAGGTAAACCGAGCAGCCCTGACGCTGTCGCCGAGTGTCCACGAATCAGCTGCTGATACTCCGGCAGGTAAATAATCGTTGCAAACATGACCATGCCGGACACGAGCGCCAGCAGGTTCGATACGCTAAAGATGTCATTCCTGAACAAGCGCATCGGCAAGATCGGCTCTTTGGCTTTGAATTCCCAGCCGACAAACGCGGCGGCCAGTAACACGCCGCCAATGCCCATGCCGAGAATCGGCGCAGACGTCCAAGCGTAGGTGCTGCCACCCAATACGCTGACCAGCAGCAAGCAGACAACGATGACCGCCAACAACCCAGCGCCAAAAAAGTCGATGCGATGTTCGGTGCGCCGAACCGGCAAATGCAGCCGCAGCGCAATCGCCGCCAGCGCCAACAGACCAACCGGCAAGTTAATGTAAAAGATCCAACGCCACGACAAATGGTCGGTAAACAAACCGCCAAGCAGCGGCCCAATCACGCTGGACAGCCCCCACACAGCACCGAAGTAACCCATGTAACGGCCACGTTCGCGCGCCGACACAACGTCACCAATAATGGCAATCGCCAGAGTCATCAGTCCACCGCCACCGATACCTTGCAGGCCGCGGAAGAAGATAAGCTGGTCCATGTTCTGCGACATGCCACACAGCGCCGAACCCAGTAGGAACAGAATAATCGACACCTGAAAAATCTTTTTGCGCCCAAACAAGTCACTAATTTTGCCGTACAACGGCGTGACGACGGCGCTTGTCAGCAAGTATGCTGTGGCTACCCACGACAGCTTGCTGAGGCCGTGCAGGTCACTGGCAATTTTCGGTAACGCAGTCGACACAATGGTCTGATCCAGCGCCGCCAAAAACATCGCAAGCATCAGGGCTATCATGACGACCATGATTTCGCTGTGCGACCGTTCGCCTTCCACAGGCGTTTCAAGCGCGGCGGAACCGCGCAATTTGGCTTTGATTTTTTCCATTATTGCTCCTTTGCTTTTGATTCTTTTTCGGCGGCCGTTTTGAGATAGCTCAGCATCTTACCCTGAATGCTGATCCATGCCGCTACTTCTTCGTCGCTCAGCGTTTCCAGCATGGCTCTAAGGAGTTTTTCGTGACTTCCTTGCAGCCCGAGCATCAGTTCCTCGCCCTCCGCCGACAGGGCAATGTACACCACGCGCCGGTCTTTGGGATCTGGCGTACGTGTAATGTAGCCACGCTCAACCAGCGGATTGACTAGCTGCGTAATAGCGCCAGGTGTCAGCGAAGTCAGCATCGCTAACCGTTTAAAACTGACGGGCTGATTGCCTTCGATCATAAATAACAGGTGAGCTTGCGCTTGCGACACGTTGAATTGCCGCAGTGCCTGATAAAAATGCGCATGCATCAATCGCTTGCTGTTGGCCATGTTGGCAAAAAAATCTTTGAGTGCTTCGTCGGAGGCCATATCACCACACCTGTAGTTAGTTTATAACCTAAAAAGTATAGCAACTAAACTAAATGATTACAAGGCTATTGTTTCCAGATGGCTGGGCATGCAAAAGCCCGCGTTTTAGCGCGGGCTCGGCATCCATAACACGTTAAGTAATTTAGGCGTCGGCTTTTTGTGCCGCAATTTCGTCGCGAACCGGCTTGAGTTTTTCAGCCCAGAACGCCACGTTTTTCAGCAATTTGTGCGCGGTTTGTGTCTGGTCGTCACTAAACTGGTATTGGTGGTTTTCGTCCAGTTTTTCCCAGTAATTGACTAGTGCGAGGCTGTCGCGCAGGTCGAACCAACCTACATTAGCAGCTACATTCTGCAGGTGGCTAATGGCTCGCGCGCCACCGGCCGCCGCGCCGTAGCCTACAAATGCAACGGGCTTGTAGCGCCATTCAGCGGCCAAAAAGTCGATGGCGTTTTTGAGCGCACCCGGAATGGAGTAGTTGTACTCACCGGTAACGATCACGAAACCGTCGGCTTCGCCAATGGTTTTCGCCCAAGCCTTGGTATGCTCCTGCGTGTAGTTGCCGGACAACGCTGGCTGCGGCTCGTCCAACAGCGGCAGATTGACTTCCTTTAGATCGATGAGCTCGAAAGTGGCTTCAGGGTGTTCCTTGGCCAATTCCATGAGCCATGCAGCTGGCTGTGCGCCAAAACGGTTAGGGCGAGTCGAACCAAGAATTATTTTGATAAGGGGCATACCGTACTCCTTTTGCAGAAATTACTTACTATATAAAGTATAGTAATGTATAATGGACGTAGTTGTAAAGTACAAAATATGCAGAAGCCTACGACCTCCAGTAAATGTCCTACTCGTGAACGCGCCTGCGTTGCGACTGCCGCTGCGATCGTGGGGTCCAAATGGACTCCGCAGTTGATTTATGCGCTCGCCAACGGTGTGGAGCGGTTCTGTGAACTGCAAAAGGAAGCTGGTGGCATTAACCCACGTACACTGTCAGCGCGTTTGGATGAGCTGGAGCAGGCTGGTATTGTGGCCAAGCGTTCGTTTGCCGAGGTGCCGCCGCGAGTGGAGTACGCGCTGACGCAAAAAGGGCGGGACCTCTTGCCTATTTTGGAGCGCATGGTTGAGTGGGGTGAAAAGTACGCGGCCGCAGAACCTGCCGCCACACAATCCGCAGCGCTGGTCGCATAACAGCCAGTCTCTGTTACCTTGACGTTACGCTCCGACGATATGTGTTTGTAAAAAGTCATATAGCTGCTGGTACAGCTGCGCATCGGCTGACCGCACCGCAATTTCTTTGGTGCCAAACGCAATACCGCGCCAGCTGAAATTATTAGAGCCAGTAATCAGGCTGCGCGTGCCGTCAGCCCGCTCGCACAGCAAAAATTTAGCATGAATGTGACCGGCGCCGGTGTAATGGTTGCGTATATGGTAGCGGTGCTGGTCAACCATGATTGCCAGGTTCTCGGGCGGCCCTTCCAGCTCTGGCCGGTTAAAATAACAGGTAGAATCGGTGGCGTTGAGCGCCTTGGCTAGGTCGCCGGTCGGGCACATTTTGGATACAAAGTAGACTTTTTGGGCCGCCCGGACATCTGCTAGTGCGGTTTCATAAATGACGGATTTGTGCGGTGTGCCCCCGTCAAATAGGAGCGTATGCGGGCCGAATGGTTCGATCAGGTCGGGCAGTACAACGCCTTTTTCGATTTTGCCGACAAGGGTGGCAAGATAGTCGGCCATTGCCCGGTCCTGGCCGCGTAGCATAAGGTCTGCATAGCCGATGTGCGACACACTAAAATTAACACCACCGAAGGTATAAAACGCATCATCCACAATGGTAATTTTGGTGTGGCATCGGCCGCGAAATGGGTTTAAACCAAGCTTGCCAAAATACACAACGTGCGCACCCTTCGCTTGTAATCGTTGATTAATTGTTTGGCTTTGTGTCCACGTCAAGTCTAGTCCACGTCCGGCAATACGCGACGTTTTGGCCTCATATTTGGTATAAATATCGCCCACCAACTGGACGTCGACGCTGCGTTCCAAAGCGGCTTCTAACGCGGCGAGTAATTTGTTTAACCGTTTTCCCCAGTGCACGATCATGGCATTGATGATAATGCGTTTCTGAGCGCGTTCGACATCGCGCACCAGCGCTTCGTAGTATGCTTCGGCGGGCAACGCGTTAAGCTGCACAGAATCCATGCGCCTATACTACCACATCTGTTGATTTTACGCGGCCAGACATGGGCGAATTGCTCCAGCGCATTTTACGCCTGAATGCGGTATACTTATGCATAACGATCATGCGTATCCGTAAACAGAAACCGAGCGACCCGCACGCTGCCGAAAACGAAGCGTTTGGACGCCTATACCACACCATTCCAAACATGCGAGCAAGTACAAATATTGCGACGGATGGCCGGTCTGATCGGGACGAACAGCCCGTTAAGCAGCCGCGCAAATGGAAAAGAGTCCTCAAGCGTGTGCTGATTGTGCTGGCTATTGTACTGGCGCTTAGCGGCTTGTGGCTGGGCTGGAAATTGGTGGCGAACGCTGTTAAGCTGTTTGGTTGGGGCGGCCTGGCCGACATTTTCCACAGTCAAAAGCTGAAGGGTGAAGACGTGGGGCGGGTGAATATTCTGCTGGCGGGTAATTCTGCCGATGATCCGGGACATGGCGGTGGCGATCTGACCGACTCGATCATGGTTGTTAGTATTAACACCAAGGACAAGACGGGTGGGTATATCCTGAGCGTGCCCCGCGATTTGTATGTCAACATTCCTGGTTTCGGCTATGCCAAAATTAACGAAGCCTACCAGGACGGTCAGCGCAGCAAATTCAGCGAGGATGGCTATGCGGCCGGCGGCATGGGCTTGCTGGAGAAGACGATTACGCAATATTTTGGCGTACAGCTTAATTATTATGCACTAGTTAATTACACCGGCTTGCAGCAGGCGGTCGACGCGGTTGGCGGCGTGCAAGTGACCATCGCCAGCTCTGATCCGCGCGGATTGTATGACCCTAGCCTGGATCTACAGACGCGCCAGGCACTGGTCAAACTACCCAACGGCGTAGTGACGCTGAACGGCCGCATGGCGCTTGATCTGTCGCGGGCGCGTGGTGATTCCTACGGCTCGTACGGCTACGCGCAGAGTGACTTTACGCGCACCGAAAACCAGCGCAAAATTCTGGTAGGCCTCAAAGACAAGGCCTCAAGTCTGAGCACGCTGTCGAACCCGATCAAGCTCGGGCAGCTGTTTGATTCTCTCGGTGGTCACCGTAACATTAAAAAAAAATCCGGCGAAGCGCGCCGACTGTACGATCTTTCCAAACAGATCCCGACTGCTGGCATCAAATCCGAAAGCCTCAACAACGCCAATGGCAAAAACTTGCTGACCAGCTACCGCACACGCAGCGGCCAGTCTGCGCTGGTGCCGGTGGCAGGCGTTGACGACTTCAGCGCCATCCAGGCATTTGTTTCCAGTTTGCAGCCTGCATCGTCCTCGCAAGCGCAATAACTGGCGAACTAGCCCAGCGGCTATGACTGGCTGGTCCTACATGCTGTAAAATAGATGATTATGCCAAGTGTTTCGAACCGTGCGCTTATTCGGTATCTTTTGGGGATCGTTTTGTTGCTTGCTGTGGCGTTTGCATGGCTGTTGGTCGTGCGCCTGGGTGAACACGACCCCCGCCGCCATGCGTCGTCCGCGCGCACCGCGATCACGCAGGCGCCGCGTACGCCAACTTTGCCACCATATCGGTTTCCAAATGGCGGGACGACGCTGTTCCCGGCGTACCGATTTGTAGCACTGTACGGGGCGCCCGACATGCCCGCCTTGGGCGCGTTGGGCGAGCAGCCGCTGGCCGAAACATTAGCGCGCATCAAAGCAATCGCGGCGGAATACCAGCCGCTCACGCACGAATATATGTGGCCGACGCTCGAAATTATAAGTACCATTGCGTCCAGCGAACCGACCGAAAACGGCGATTATTCGCGCGAGCTGCCGGCTGCGCAATTACTGCCGTGGGTTGATGCTGCTCGCCAGGCAGGGGTGTATGTGGTGCTCGATTTACAACCCGGCCGAGCTGATTTTTTGTCGCAGGCCAAAGAATACGAGCCGCTGCTCAAACAGCCCAACGTCGGGTTGGCGCTTGACCCGGAATGGCGGCTCAAGCCCGACCAGGTACATTTGCAACAGATTGGCTCAGTGGACGTTAGCGAGGTAAACGCGACGAGCGATTGGCTGGCGAACCTGGCCAAAACCAACCATTTGCCCCAAAAATTATTTTTGCTGCACCAGTTTCGCATGGATATGATCGCCAACCGTGATCAGCTGAACACGGCGCATCCGGAGCTAGCGTTTGCCATTCAAATGGACGGTAATGGCGCGCAGCCAACCAAAAATGACACCTGGAACACCATCCGTGCTCAGCCGCCCGCCAACGTAACCTTCGGCTGGAAGAATTTCTACCGCGAGGACAAGCCTATGCTTACGCCCGAACAAACCATACAAATCGCGCCAACGCCTGCGTATATCTCGTATCAGTAGCGGTCAAGGTGGCGTAGCGCGGCCGCAATTAATCGCCCCGCACGACGTGAGGAGGAACGGCATTGTCGCCACCGTTTCTGAAGGGCAACCCGAATAGGCCGTCGTGCGTGGTCCAGGGCGTAGTGCTCCTTGCGATAACGACTGCATTATCCTGGCCATCTGGCTGCTGATCGGCGGCTCCATCTGCTGCGTCAGTTCCAACTCCATCCGCTCCATGTTCGGCTACTCCATCCTCGGCCGCTGCTTCAGGTGCGAGTCCCATGCCGCATGCACCAATTACGCGCCAAACGCCTAAAACGTCTCCTGCAAGAACGCGCCGTTCCCCTAAGCCAGGTTCGCTCTGAGCCATGGCGTGCTCGCCAGATTCCGTGCCGTTAACAGGATGTGTCATTATTACCCTCCATAATTATGTTGGAGCTAGTATATCAGGCCGCCGCATGCTTTGTGTGTCAATATTTGGACGCCACATACGGGCCAGATTGTCCAATCTACAATAGAAAAATATCGCATATAAAGTGTATAATGGTCGGACACGATGGATAGTGCCAAAGCCCGTTCGAAGTTAGACGCTTTTTTTGCGTCCGGAAAACCGCTGCATTATAGCAGACGTGGTGTTATTTTGGGTTATGGCGAAGGTACCGACCAAGCGTATTGGATCACCAAGGGCCGCGTCATGGTCGTGAGCTGTAACAGCGATGGTATTGAGCGCATCCAGCATATTTACCAAGAAAAAGAGGTGTTTCCGATCAAAGTCATGTTCGAGCGCACATTGCCGGACATCGCGTTTCTGGCGTTTAGCGAGCTTGAATTGCGCCGCCGTCCAGTCACCGATTTTTTCCAATTTATCGAACAGGAGCCGGACGTGCTCATGGCAATCATCGACCAGCAGCTCGCGGTGTTCGATGATCTTATCAATATGCACTACGAAACGGCCGAAGAGCGTGTAGCATTTCGGTTGCAAACGTTGGCCAAGCGGTTTGCGCGCAAAGGAACCGACCGCGTTATTGTAAGCTGTCCGATCACCATTCAGGAACTCGCCAGCACGGTGCATGTGTCGCGTGAAACCACGGGCAAAATTCTAAACAAACTTGCCGAACAGGGAATGGTCGCGTTGCGCCGCAAAAACATTTTGGTAGACACGATCAAGCTGGGCGAGCTGCTTCACGCAGGCGTATAGCCCTACGGCATCCAGGCGTCGATGGAGAGCGACGCACTCAACGCCAGGATGACAACCAGCGAAAACAGAAACATGCTGCGCGCCCAGGCGATATCGTCCATGGCATGAAAACCCTTGACGCCCTTCCATAGCCACATCACACCAACCACGCCCATCACCGCCAGGTACACATAGCCGGCATAACCAAAAACGGCGAGTGCTACCGCGGCGAGCACGAACGCCGCAACGTACGCGATGATGTTATATTTAGTCGCTGGCACTCCCTTTCGGATTGGCCATACCGGGATACCTGCGGCGGCATAATCATGCTGCCGGCGAATAGCGATGGCATAAAAGTGCGGCATTTGCCAGCAAACCAGGATCAGAAATAGCAGCAGTGCCCCCAAATCAAACCGCCCGGCAACCGCTGTGTAGCCGCCCGCAATGGGCAACGCTCCAGCCACGCTGCCAACAATGGTGCCATACGCCGAGCGCCGTTTGGAAATCCCGTACACCACCACGTAGTCAATAATGGCGATCGCGCCGAGTAGCACAGTCAACCAGTTCGTCCACAAACCAAGCACCACAAACCCCAGCATGCCCAAAAGAATGCTGTATGCCACTGCCTTGCGTACTGGCACGGTGCCATTAGCCACAGCGCGCTTTTTAGTGCGTGCCATTTTTTGGTCAATATTGCGGTCCAGGCAATTGTTGAGCACACATGCCGATCCGATCACAAGTGCAATGCCCGCCAGTGTTGCCAGCAGCAGCCAACCATTAATGTGGCCCTTGGACGCAAGCAAAAACCCACCCAGCGCCGTCAATACATTGCCATATACGATGCCCGGTTTGGTTAGCTGGTAGTAGGTTCCAAAAACGTTCGGTTTGGTCACTGTTACTGGATGCCTTCGTCGTGCGTAATGGATTGGTTAATCTGCTTGGGCGTGCCCTGTGTCATGTTGTAGTTGAGGTTGCCCATAATCCACAGCGACCCGACGACCACAATGAGCAGAACCAGCAACATGAACAAAAAGGCGACAAGGTTCCAGCGCGGTTTAGATTCCTGTCCCATATGTAGAAAAAATAGTAATTGTACCAGCAGTTGTGCAATTGCTAGCCCGACGATGATTGTAACGATCGTCGTTGGCGGAAATGCATGCCGCGTCACGGTGAAATAAGCGGCAATGGTCAGCACTACGGCCATCACAAAACCTGTGATGTACGAAGTGGGCGTGCCATGTGGTGCGGCCAGCGTAAGGCGCGTTTTTTTCATGACGTGACTCCCATAAGGTACACAATGGTAAAGATAAAAATCCAAATGATATCCAAAAAGTGCCAGAACAGACTAAGCAGCGTGAGCCGTCGCATGGTCATGTAGGTAACTCCGCGTTTCCAAACGCGCGGCAGCAGCACGAGCATCCATAGCAACCCGGCGGTTATGTGCGCACCGTGCGTGCCAACCAGTGTAAAGAAGGCCGACAGGAATCCGCTGCGCTGCCAGCTGTTGCCTTCGTGCACCAGATGGGTAAATTCGGTTAGTTCGAGGGTCAGAAAGGCGATGCCTAGCAAAAACGTTATGCCGAACAGCGCCAGTACTAGCCGCTTGTTTTGTCGGTGCGCCGCCAACATGGCCAGGCCACAGGTAAAACTGCTGGTCAGCAGAATAAGCGTTTCGGCCAGTACAAACGGCATGTCGAACAGCTCGCGTCCCGATGGTCCGCCAAACGTGTTATTGCGCAGCACTGCGAATGTCGCGAACAATGCCGCAAACAACACACAGTCCGTCATGAGGTACACCCAAAAGCCGAAAGTAGTTTTGTCATGTAACGTTTGTTCAGTAGTGGCTATGGTCTGGTTGGCGCTGAGGATTTGGGCTGCATCGGCAGGCGCGGCGGCTAGACTTGGAGCGGGTCGAGCTGTTTTATGCTTGCTCATGCTGGCTGCTTTCTGCTTAGCTCAAGTTGTTTTAGCTCCTCTGCGGGGATCGTGTATTCGGTGTCGTCATCGGCCAGGCGCACTACAATGCATGCCAACACGCCCAGGATTCCGAGCGGTGCCAGCCAAACAATGTGCCAAATAAATCCAAACCCGGCCAAAAAGCTGCTGCCTGCGATGAGCAAACCAATCGGCGTGTTTTTGGGCACGACGATGTCTTTGTAGACGGGCGTTGGTTCACCGCCGTGCGCGCGTTTTTGTTTGGTATCCCAGAATGCATCGCGTTCGCTCGCAGCCGGAATGACCGCAAAGTTATATTCAGGCGGCGGTGAGGTGGTGGACCATTCCAGCGTCCGGCCATCCCATGGGTCGCCAGTCACGTCCAGGTTCTCGTGCCGTTTCCAAATGCTCACCCCAAACTGCAAAAGCTGGAAGGCAATACCCAGGCAAATCACACCCACGCCAACGGCCGCCACAATGAACAGCCCTTGCCAGCCCATTGATGGGTCGTAATGGTCAAGCCGCCGCGTGGCGCCCATTAGCCCCAAAATATACAGGGGCACAAACGCCAGGCAGAACCCGACAAGCCAGCACCAAAACGCGTATTTGCCCAGGCGTTCGTTAAGCCGGAAGCCGAAGATTTTGGGGAACCAATACGTAATGCCAGCAAAGTAGCCAAACACCACGCCTCCAATAATCATGGTGTGGAAGTGTGCGACTAAAAACAAGCTGTTGTGCAGCTGAAAGTCCGCCGGCGGCACGGCCATCAGCACACCTGCTGCGCCGCCGATGGTAAATGTCACGACAAAACCCAAAAACCACAACATAGGCGTTTTGAATTCGACCCGCCCCCGGTACATAGTAAAAATCCAGTTGAAGATTTTGACTCCGGTCGGAATGGCGATCGCCATGGTCATAATGCCGAAGAATGCGTTGACATCCGCGCCCGCTCCCATGGTAAAGAAATGATGCAGCCACACCGTAAACGACAGAAACGTAATGGCCGCCAGCGCGATGACCATGGATTTGTAGCCGAACAATCGCTTGTGCGAAAACGCTGACACGACTTCAGAAAACACGCCGAATGCCGGCAAAATGAGGATATACACTTCCGGATGCCCCCAGGCCCAAATGAGGTTCACGTACATCATAGGGTTCCCACCAAACGTCGAGGTAAAGAAATGCATACCCAACGAGCGGTCTAAAAACAGCATGCCCAGCGTTGCGGTCAAAATAGGGAAAGCGAAAATGACCAGCACCATAGCGTTCAGCACGCTCCATACAAACATCGGCATTTTCATGAGCGTCATGCCGGGCGCCCGCATTTTGAGGATGGTCACAAAAAAGTTTACACCAGACAATAAGCTGCCGACGCCCGCGATCTGCAAGCTCCAAATCCAATAATCCACGCCAACGCCTGGACTGTAGGCGAGTTCGGAAAGCGGCGGATACGCTAGCCATCCGGTTGCGCCCATTTCGCCAATGACCAGCGACAAGTTCATGAGTAACGCGCCCGCGATATAGAGCCAGAAACTCGTCGCGTTAAGAAATGGAAACGCCACGTCACGCGCGCCAATTTGCAGCGGTACAATCAGGTTAATGAGCCCGAACATCAGTCCCATCGCTACAAAAAAGATCATAATGGACCCATGTGCCGTAAAGACCTGCTGAAAATGGTTGGCATCCAAAATGCCGTGCGCCGCGCCTACAGATGTTGCCTGCTGGGTGCGCATCATGACCGCGTCGCCCACGCCGCGCAACAGCATAATCAGGGCAGTCAGAATGTACATGACGCCGATTTTTTTGGGGTCGACCGTGGTTAACCACTCGCGCCACAGCCATTTCCAGCGCTTAAAATACGTCAAAAGCGCAATCACCGCCAGCGCACCAAACACCATGGCCAATGCACCTCCCAATGTAATCGGATCGTGCGGAATGGCGTGTAACGTTAACTTCCCGAGTAGTGACATCAGTGACTCATTTCCCCCATGTCCATTGCGGGCATGTATTTCATTAGTATCGTACCATATAAATTGTCATCGTCGGCGACATATGCGCCAAGCGGGGTATTCTGGCTGGGCTTGGCCAGTTGTGCGTAGCTGTCCTGGGTGAGATGTTGTTTGGCTTGCCGGGCATACGAGACCCAGCGTGCAAAGTCAGTTTGCGTCATGGCATCAGCGGTGAAATTCATGCTGGCGAATCCGGCGCCGCTAATGTTGGCGGACGCGCCATAGTATGTGCCTGGCCGGTCGGCCATCAGATGCAATTGCGTTTGCATGCCGGACATGGCGTAGACTTGGCCGCCTAGTTGTGGAATCCAAAACGAATTCATAGGTGCGTCTGACGTAATACTAAAGTCAATCGGCGTGCCCACCGGAATGGGCAGAAAATTCACCGTAGCAACGTGCTGCGCTGGGTATATGAACAGCCATTTCCATTGCAGCGCCACGACTTGCACGGCCAGCGGTTTTGTAGTTGCGCTCAGTTTGCGGTAGGGGTCGAGCTGGTGCGAACTCGTCCACGCCAGCACGGCCAATACCAGAATAATCGCACATGGAATGCCCCACCAGGTTAATTCCAGCGCGGTGTTGTGGTCCCAGTCGGGTGCGTGTTTGGCGCGCTTGTTGGACGCCCGGTATTTCCAGGCGACAGTAAAGGTCAGCACAAACACCGGAATGATGACAACTGCACTTAAGATCGCCGCAGTAACCATCAGGCGGAATTCTTTGTCGGCGATAACACCTTTGGGATCAAGGACGGCGACTGGGTGCTGGCGGAAATACGCCACAGCTAACACGATTACCGCTATCGCCAAGAGCGCGCCACCTATCAACCGAGCTTTTTTACCCATTCTGCTTATACTATAGCATTTTGGTCAGTGGGTGTGCAGGTTTTTCGGACTTGTTCTGACGCAGCGAACTACGGAGTGACAGTAAAGCTACCGGCTACTTCGTCCTGCAAATGATCGTGAAATGTGTATGACCCCGTCTGGTCGAGCGTAACTGTCAGGCTGCCACCTTGGTTGAGTACTTTTTCGGTTACGCCATTATATGGTGTGTGGTGCTCATGCTGGCCAAACGCCATCTCGCGCAAGCGATCATCGTTATTGGTGATAGTTAATTGGTCGCACAGATGGGCTTGTATTGTAACGGGGGAGAGTTTATTGCCCTGAATAATTACTGTATGTGCAGCGTGCGCGCCGTGACAGGTGATGGGTGAATGCTGGGAAGTTGTGGCGTGGCTGCGCGACAGGTAGCGCGACGCCCCAAATGTAAGGGCTCCAATAAAACCACCCAACGTCACAACGCCTGCTATGGACAGAAAAACATATCGCAGTCGGAGGTTAGGATGCAGCTTCATGTGTTTCGTTATTTGGGAACACCTCTAATATTGCGTCCTGAACACGAAGCGTTGCGTTCTCCAGGAATTGTTTCTGCACATCGTCCGCGCTGCCTTGGTTTTCGGCCACCAATGCGTCAAGCGCGATTCCCTGCAGGCCTGTCGGTGAGGGCATGTTGTGCAGCGCCGTGCCGTCGGCCGCGCGCAGCGACTGGCGAAGTATATCAAGCAGTATGACGTGTGCAGTCGGCTCGGGATAGGCGCTTTGATTTCTGTGAGATCTTTCGTGATGCATTGCTACAGGCAACGATTGGCTCCAGCCCCACCCTGGCTGATTGAAATAAGCCACCGCGTCGTCACCATCAGCCTGCTCCCGTGGCGAACTCAGCCAGGGAAAGTACTCTGGATCCAGCGTGCGAGTTAACAGCGTAAGGCCGAGCGTATGGCTCATTAATCTGGGGGTAGAGGTCCTTTCGTCCGGGAATACGCTGCGGTTTTTGAGGGTGCTGCATATGGTCATTGCGGTGTTTACGAGCTGTGGATGGAACATTGCCAGTTCGGCCCGAGTCGGCATTCGGCCCTCGTGGCGTGCGCGGAAGCTATCGGTGTAGACCACGGCCAGTTCCGCCCGGGCGTAGAACGGTGAGTTGGGGCTGTCGTGCTGTAGTTGGTCGCGAGCCTCACGGAGTTTCGCGGCGGATCCTTCAAGGTAGCTTTTGGCCACACTGCCAGCAAGGTTCGGCGCACACATTAGATCGCGCTGCCGCCAGCCTTCCGCAAATTGTATCACGCCTTCCGGCGCGTTCATTAAATCGAATGTATCATAGTAGAACTTGTTTATCTCTCCAGTGGGGAGGGTTTCTGCGGGTGCTGCCATTTTTCTAGTATATCTTATGCGCGCAGGTTGCTGAAGAAATGCGTACGCTTCCCCGACGTATTTGACAATGCCAGGAGGATAATATAGTATGTATACATACTAGTTTGGTACCACAAGGAAGGAGTAGACTACGAACAAACTGCACCAGGCTTCGCATCCGCCCGTCAACCTGGGCTATCTGTTGGCCCAGAGTGCGCACATGTGGCGTGCAGATGTAGCGCGCGCATTACGGCCATATGGGCTGACTCCGCCGCAATTTTTTATCATGATGTCGATTTTTCGCCAGCAGGCTAGGGAAGGGCATCTGCCCACACAGAAACAGGCTGCGGCACATACGGCAATGGATCTGAATGTCGCTTCGCAAGTGACGCGCAAACTGGTGGCTCGCAAACTTGTGGTGCGCAGTGAACACCCGGCCGATGGACGGGCCTACGGATTGTCGCTGACGCCTACTGGCCAGGCGCTGGCGACCGAAGCAAGTGCGGCCGTACGCGCCTGCAACGAAGCTTTTTTTGCCGGCGTGGACCAGCCAGCGCTCGCCAAAGAACTACAAAAACTAACGAGGAATCACGATGACTAAAGCATTTACCTACCAACCCAAGGGGCCGTTCGATCTGTTATTTCAGAACCAGTACTTTAATGGCTGGCCAGCGCTGCCAGACGACAAAACAACGATCGTTATGGCGTTTCCTATTGAAGGCTGGCGCGGATCGGCAGCCGTGACGCTGCATCAGCAAGATGGTGGTACATTGGATATTACAGTGTACGGGGACGTTGACCACGAAGCCGCCAAGGAGCAAGCGCTCGCCGCAATGTCCGCCAACGAGGATGCGACTGACTGGCCCGCTGTGGGCAAGCGCGACGCGTTTGTGGGCAGGTTACAGCAAACGTATCATTACATGCGCCCGACCAAGTTTCATTCGGCGTACGAAGCAGCCGCTTCGCTGCTGATTAGCCATCGCATTAGTGTCCGACAGGGTCGCGTGATCCGGGCACGTATGGCCGAGCAGTTTGGCGAAGCATTCAACGTGCATGGCCAAACGTTTTACGCGTTTCCAACGCCGCAAAAATTGCTTGAAATTACCGAATTCCAGGGTCTGAACGACGTTAAAATCGAACGTCTGCATGCGGTTGCCCAAGCCGCATTGGATGGTTTGCTGGACGGCAATTATTTGCGCAGTTTGTCCGAAGAAGAAGCGCTTGCCAAGCTGGAGGAATTGCCCGGCATTGGCCCGTTTTTTTCACAAGGTATTTTGTATCGCGGGGCCGGGCGCGCGGACGGATTCACGCACGACGATATCACCTATCACGCTATCCAACAGATGCGACACGAATCCCGCGAGCTTACCAAGGATGAGGTGTTGGCGATTGCCGAAGCCTGGCGGCCGTTCCGGATGTGGGTAATTGTGCTGCTGCACGTGTGGGCGTACGAAACAAAGAATCTGCCAAAGCGGACATTCAGTAAACGATAGTAAGGAGTTATATGTACAAAATTCACGCCGAGACAATCATTAAGGGCAACATCAAGGACGTATGGGCGGCCATTGCTGATGTCGAACATTGGCCGGCATGGGATCCGCACGAGGAAGGCGCGCGTCTGGACGGTCCGTTCGCGGCGGGCACCAAAGGCTGGTCCAAGCCCAAGGGTGGCCCGGCGGCAAACTGGACGATCACCAAGGTTGAACAGGAGCGTTTTTGGTCATCCGAAAGCCCGATGCCGGGTGGCAAAATCGCCGGTGAAAACACCTTTGAGCCACTAGGTGACGGCCGTATTCGCTGCACGCGGACAGTGGTCGTGAGCGGCCCGTTGGTGCCGTTATTTTGGCTGCATTTTGGTCGTCTGATTAAGCGCGACATGTTTGCGACATGGGAAGCGCTGGAGCGCGAAGCTGCGCGGCGTGCGGCTACACGGTAGTTTGGCCGGGAGCAGCGCCATCACCCTGATACTGTTTGCCCTTCTGCCAGTCGACACTGCCAAGGAATGGCGCGAACAGATCGTCTCCCAGTGATAGCTTGATGGGCGCCAGTTCTTCTGGAGTGGGGTCGTGGTCTTGAAACGTTACAAACGGCAGATCGTTGACCACCACGAGCGGTGTCTGTTCGGTACCTTCGCCCATTTGCAACACAGCGGCGTCCGCCAGCCCACCGGCGATGTCGGCCTGCGATACATCAAACGGCCGCCCGAATAGATCCGGCTTCCCGACATAATCATTCAACGCTGCAAATCCGCTGTGCGCCAGCGAAATGCCGCCTACACCACGCCGGAGCGGCCGGCTGGCGCTATCTGTAATAATGACGCCGGCGTACTGCAACCCAAAGCGTTTTTGCAGGTATGCCCGCACGCTGTTGGCGGTTTGTTGTGGGTCTTTTGGCCATAAGATATAATTGCCGTCGCCATTGGACTCGTCAATACCGGCCATAGCGATAAGCGTGTTGTGGGTGATGGTAAAATGGCAGCCGTATTTGCTAAGCTGTGCCGGCAAATAAAGCTGCGATTGCTGTATCATGAGCGTCTCTTTGTCGGTGTCGGTCATAGGGACGACATTCTGCTCGCACAGCGACACGACCTTGGAACTGATTGCGAGCACGCTTTTTTCTTCCAGCGACGGCAAAAACGCGTCGAGCAATGCGAACAAGTCCATCGCTCCTGCCGTTATTTTGTCGGTTTTGATTGCTTTTGTTATCATGTGGCGCCCCCATCTATCTAGTCTTGGCTGAAGATTACCGCTGCTTGCCCGGGTTGTCAACCATACCCAAGATTTGCCGGTTAGCATGAATGATCATCTCCGGAACGGTAGCCGTAATAAGTGGCAGGAGGCCTCTCACTTGCAATGCTGGACATGTGAGCGCTTCTGTATGCAATGCCAGATCAGGCTCCAGGGGCGGGTAGACCTCGTCGGCCGGCTGCGGTACTTTGAGAAACTGAGCATTGCCCGCTGCGTCCAACGTAGTATGATCCATCCGCTTGAAACTATGCAGAAAGGTGCTGGAATGAAGTGTAGCAAACCCGGCCGCCGTTTTAGGGTCTAGGTGTCTGCGCAGTTCGGAATCGTCGGCAATATGGTGTACAGGTGTCTTCGGTGGTTGCTCGCGCCACATTCTGCGCATGAACAAGCTCGTCTGCATGACCATAAGTACCCCCGCCATGGCGAGCGTGCCAATTTCGTGACCCACCAAGACGCCGTTGCAAATGTCGCTCATGATGCGCAGCTCATTCGGTATATCGCCCTGCTTTATGCAACGCCTTGCCCAGACTGTGGCGCTGAGCGTGCTGCTTAGCAAACGGTCTGGTGTGCTCAGCGTACCTGTCGTTTCCAGGGCAAGCGGGATGGTCGCGCACTTGGTGTGCAGCAAAGCGAGGTGCTCTATGCGAAGTCCGGGTGGTGCATCGGACGTGGATCGCTCCGCCTGATAAGCCCTGACTAATCCGGCTGCACCGGCCTGGACGACGTCATTACGCGTGGCGGCGTCACTCAGCCTATACGCAAATGGCCGCATGCCGACGCCCAATCCGTAGTATTGCAGCTCTGCCAATTTTTCGTCAGGGTACTGGCCGACTTGCTCGCGCAGGGCATATATGTGGTCGTGCGGAATACGGTCATAGGGCATGCCCGCTGGCGCTAATTCTGTAGCTATGGAGCGTAGGCCGGACCATTCCGGGGGTACTTTACGGGTGTAATCAGGCAGCGTGTTAGGCATCCGACCCATTGTACGATTAGCTACGCAAAATGCGAAGCGCAATGTTCCTGGACTGTGCCAATCTAAAACCCCGGGGTGGCCCGGGGTTTTAGTGCTAGCGGACTGAAGCCCGTTAGTTTTAGTTCTGGCAGGGGTACGCTTGGACCGTACCGGTAACGTTGAAGTTGCTGTCCACTGTGACTGAAGTGTTATCGCTCCAGGTAATGTGGCTACAGGTGCCGTTTTGGTCGCCGTATCCGTATACCCAACTGTGGTCAATGACTCGGTTGCCCGTGATGATCATGTTGGGACCAGCTTGCCAGCCAGTGTACATACTGTACGCGCCGCCATTCAGCAGGTTGTTTGTGACTACGAAGTTTTGTCCATAACCGTTGCCTGGACCTTCGTTTGCCCAGTAAGGCGCAGTTACGTATTGGACAGTGTCGACGTATGCTACGCCATTTTTGTGGCTAACGATCGGCCGGACGACACCATCGAGCGTGTTATGGTCAAAAGTGACATTGTCGCAGGTGATGGTCGGCGCTTCAGAGCAGTAAGCCTGGAATGGGTCTGAGTGTGAGCCATCGGGGCTGTGCACTGGTGATGTGGAGGTCGTGTACTCAGGTGACAAACCACAGACCTTGATGTAGCTGTCGCGAACCGAGACGTTACCCGTGTGGGAGGTCTGCGTGCCGGTCGCGTGGTGGTCAATGAATACTCGCGCAGCGGTCCAGTTGGTCTGTCCAATGCCTGGCTCGTAGTCACAGTATTCGCCAACTCCTGCAAGTGATGGATTGGCCTTAAGGTCGGCTGCAGTCGGACCGGTGTAGATCGAAGTACTAGGACCATTAATGATACTCGAATCCTGAATGGTCAAGCTACCAGGGAAGCCCAGTCCACCAATCTCGTTGGTGATGCTACCTTCGATCAAACTGTTTTTGACGGTAATATTGTTCGCCTCAATGAGGATGTGGCCAATAATGTGCCAGTTGTCGATGACCTGACCAGGGGTAGAGGCTACGTAGTCGCCATTGTAGACGTTTGCGAATCCGGTCGTTACAGGGGCGCCAGATGCGGTGTATGTGCCGCCGAGACTTGCCGGGCGACCAGTACAGCTAGGACTTGGGTAAGCAGGAAGCGGACAAGTTGTCGAGCCGGTGACTACGCCACCACCCGTGCTGCCACCAGTGCCAGTGCCGCCTGTGCTACCACCGCCAGTTGAAGCGGGAGGCATAACGACGCTTGCTGCCGTTGAGAGAGCAGAGGTTAGGCCAGTGCTGTCTATGGCTTGCACTTGATATGAGTACGTGGTGCCGGCAGTTAAGCCGTTGTCGGTGTAGTTAAGAGCGCTGCCACTTACAGTAGCGACCTTGTTGCCGTCACGGTACACTGCGTATTGGCTAATAGCGTTAGAGCCGGTGCTTGCTTGCCAGGTAATCGTTGCACTCGTGGTGTCGTTGGCAACACCAGTTACGCCTGTCGGTGCAGACGGAGCGGGTTGCGGGCTAATCAATTTAGCCTGGAACAGAACGTCGACCCAGTACGTGTCGCCATCGCCGTTGCTTGAGGGGAAGGCGTGTGGGTTAGTGCTTTTGGCAAATACACCGTTCGGATTGGTGCTGCTGAACTGGGGGGCGGTCAAATGCCCACTAACATGTGCCCCGGCCTTAAAGTAGTCTGGGTTCAGCGAGTAGTGACCCTTGGGTGCGTGGTACGACACAATGTATGTCGTGTTCGACGCAATGCTCACCGGGGTTGCGAAGGTTGCTGTTTGCCATCCCTTCTTGGTTTCGTTCGTGAACGTTAGCTGACCAAGGGATTTACCGTTGGCATCCCACAAGCTACCGGTGTGTGTGCCGGTGTTTTGGGGGCCTTTGTAAAATCGAATGCCGGTTACATAGCCAGCCACATCGCTCTTGAACTTGGTGCCGAGCTCGATGTTGCTACTATCGTCCCAAGTAATGACGCTTGGTACGCTGGAGGTGCTCCACAAACTTTGCGTTGTGGTAGCCGCCGAGGCCCAAACGAAGGCGCCTACGCCGATCAACATAAACGCAATAGCAAACAGAGCCGGTTTGCCATACCGACTATTTGTAATGCGCGACAGGATCGACGGCTTCTTTCTATTTTTTGTTGTTTTTTTTGTAGGGGCAGGTCTTTTTGAGGTAGCCATTGGTATAATCTACATCCTTAGTTTATTTTGGCTTCATTTAAGCATGAGCGCTAATGACTGGCAAGCATTTTGTAGTAATTTAAGCAATTCTTCAGCTAAACGCTGTGGATATGTCCGCTGAACCGGATTTATCCTTTTATTTCTGAGCCTGTTGTCGTGTCAATATGCTTAAGGACATGCGCCAGGTCGATGCCTTTTTCGAGTGTCGGTTTCCAGAGGTCGCCAGTGCGCTTGAGCCGCGCCAGTGTGTTTTTGATGGTGAAGTCGTTGGGGTCGAGCCCGGGCTGGACTTCATCCCAGTGCAGTGGAGTTGCGACGCTGGCTTCGGGTGTGGGACGCACGGAATAGGGTGCTGCCAGTGTCTGTCCTTCGCGGTTTTGCAAAAAATCCAGATAGATTTTGTGGCGGCGCTTTTCGGGCATGCGTTCGACACTGGTCAGTTTGGGCTCGCGTTTGTTTACTTCCAGTGCGATGAGGTGTGCTAGATTTTTGGCCTGTTCGTAGGTGTATTTGGCGTGCATCGGTATGTATATATGAATGCCAGTTTTGCCCGAGGTTTTGGGCAAGCAGGGGATGCGCCATTCGTCACAGACTGTTTTGACGGTGCGCGCTACGGTGATGACATCGCTGAACGTGACGCCTTCTGGGTCGAGATCAATTACGATCCAGTCGGGTTTGTCCAGGTGATGAATGCGCGAATTCCAGGGGTTAATTTCGATCGAACCGAGCTGCACAATATACAGCAGGGTGTCGAGTCGGCCGCCGACAATCCACCGCAAATTGCCATTGTTGGAGTCGGAAAAAATATCGGCGTGTGGTACCCAATCCGGCAAATGGTCGTTGTTCTTTTGGAAAAAGCTTTCGCCTGTAATGCCATTGGGCATACGGTTGAGTGACAGTGGCCGGTCTTGTAGGTAGGGTAGGATGTATTCGGCGACAGATTCGTAGTAGTGGAGCAGGTCACCTTTGGTGTATTTGTGTTTGGGGAAGAAAATTTTGTCGAGGTGCGTGGTTTCGAAGGGGAGGGTGGCGCCGGGGGCGGAGACTTTTTTGGCTGTTTCGCGGTGCACGTTCGATGGCTCCTTGTCCGGCCTCAGGCCTTTAAATTGCGGGTGGCGCATGTAATGCTCGTCGGTCCATTCGCTAAAACTCATCTCACATACGAGTTTAGGCTTGACCCAGTGTACGGGCGCGTTGGGTTTGGGTTCAGTTTTGAATGGCGAGGTTTTTTGTTCCAGCTTGGCGAGCTGCGATTGGAGGCGTTTGCGCTGTTCATCTGGAATGCCGCCGCCGGAATGGCCGACATACACCAGCTCACCATGGTCGTATACGCCGACTAGCAATGACCCTAGGTATGTGCGACTGCCGCGCGGTTCGGTGTAGCCGCCGATCACAACCTCTTGGCGCAGAGCGGTTTTGACCTTGAGCCAATCTTGTCCGCGTGCGTCTTCGCGGTATGGGCTGTCGGCGCGTTTGGCTACCACGCCCTCCAATCCACGTTTTTGCATTTGTTTGAATAACCCCAGACCGTCGGTTTCGACATCGTCGCTGTAGCGCAGCACGGTGCTTTTACCGGGCAGAACGGCGCGCAGCAACGCTTTTCGTTCATACAAAGGCATACTGCGCACGTCACGGCCATCGCACCACAAAATATCAAATATGTAATATTGCAGTTGGCCCTGCGGCTCACGCGTCCAGTTTTGCATCCACTCAAAATGTGCGACGCCGTCGTCGCCAACCACCACAATTTCACCGTCTACAATAACATCATGTTTGACGTCGCGCAGTGCTTCTATGATTGGCGGATATTTGCCACTAAAGTCTAAATGATTGCGCGAATATAGCGCCAACGTGCCGTCATGCTTGGCGGCGATGGCGCGGTAGCCGTCCCATTTGATTTCAAACAACCAACCATCACGACTGAATGGTTCGTCGACCAGGGTGCAGAGCATGGGGTTGACTTGCCATGGCGCCGTTTTGCGCGGAAAGCTGCTTAGGTCGGGCAGTTTGCCGGCCGCCCCTAGATCATCTACGCGCTTGTGGCTTTTGATAGAGGTATTTTGTGCGGTTACGTCCTGCGTGCTGGCGTATTCGTCAGTCTTTTTGATGAGCAGCCAGGCGTTTTGTTCGTGCGCATGTGGCATTTTGATCAGTGCAAACTCGCCGTGGAGTTTTTGGCCGTGCAGCACGAAGGTAAGGTGGCCGTTGCGCAGCTCCGCGCGCAATGTTTTTTCGCTGTCGCGCCCGTCGTTGGCTCGCGCTTCATACCAGCCTTCGTCCCATATAATCACGTTGCCGGCGCCGTAGTTGCCCTCTGGAATTACGCCTTCGAACGTGCGATATTCGTAGGGATGGTCTTCGGTTTGGATAGCCAAATGGTGGTCGTGCGGGTTGAGGCTAGGCCCTTTGGGCACGGCCCAGCTCTTCAAAACACCGTCGATTTCTAGCCGGAAATCGTAGTGCAGGGCGGTCGCGTGGTGTTCCTGCACGACAAAACGAAGTTTATGTCCGGTTTTGCTGGGCGTGCTCTGGTGGTCTGGAGACGCGGTTTCGTTGGCTGTGCCTGAGGGCTGGTGGGTGGTGGCGTTTTTGGTACGATTGCTGGCTGATGTGCCGCCGCGCGGTTCCGGCGTTTTGCCAAAATGGCGTTTCCTAAAATATTCGCGCAGCCCCACTGGCTACTCCTTTAGGCTGGCTTTTAGGGCGCTCATCAGATCTTTGGCGGACGTTTTACTGGGTTCGCGGCCAGATGTTTTGCGCGGTTTTTTGCCCTTCACTTTGTCTTTGATCAGTTTTTCCAATTCGTCGGTGTAGGTGTCATGCAAGTCTTCAGGAATGAACGCCCGCGTTTCTTGCTTGACCAGTTTGAGCGCCATGTCCAGTTCCTTGGCGGTCACGTCTTTGTCGGTTGGCAAGTGTAATTCGCCTGGTTCGCGCAGGTCGGACGGGTAGCGCATTTGATTGAGCACTAGCGCCCGCCCCACGGGTTTAATAACCGCAATGTGTTCATGCTCGTGCATGACAAACTTAGCCAGCGCCAGTTTGTTGGACTTGCCCAGCGCCGCGCGCAACAAGGCATACGCCTTTTCACCGCCTTTCTCGACTTCCAGGTAATACGGTTTTTCAAAGTAGCGAATGTCGATGTCCGGTTCATCCACAAACTGCAAAATGTCGATGGTCTGCGTCTTTTTGGCGTCCAGCTGGTCCAGTTCTTTTTGCGTCAACACCACGTAGTCGCCCTCCTGGTATTGGTACCCTTTGACGATGTCGTTCCACGGAATTTCCTCGCCGTCTTTACGGCAAATGCGCGCGTAACGGATCGGCGCGTGGTCCTCGCGGTGTAGCATGTCGAGGTCGATGCCCTGGCGCGGGTTAGCGCCGCTGTACATGCGCACCGGAATACTGACTAATCCAAAGCTGATGGTTCCATTCCAAATTGGTCTCATACAGCTTATGGTACTACAAAGCCGCGCTGCCCGCGAGTATGATAGATAATATGAGCTCATACGACGCCGTGCGCGAACAGTACCGCCCCAAGCATATCAAGATGCTACTGATTGCCGAATCGCCGCCACCCGCGCCAGAAATCCAGAGCAGTCGTCAATTTTACTACACCGACCGGATTCGCAAGGACGACAGACTGTTTACTAACACTATTCGTGCGTTGTACCCAGAGGCGCTTGACCTGCCAGAAGCCGAGCTGGAGGTGCAAAAAGAGTCCTGGCTGCGCCGGTTCCAGGCGGATGGGTGGTACATGATCGAGGCGCTGGAAACCTCGCAACAACATGAAGTCACCAAAAAGCAGCGGCAGGAACGGATTGCCGGCCATTTGCCGCAGCTGATTGAACGCGTGCGCAAACTAGCCGAGCCTGATACCAACATTATTCTGATTAAATCTAACGTGTTTGACGTGGCGGCTGAACCGCTGCGAGCGGCGGGCTTCCATGTGCTCAACACGGAACTGGTGGATTATCCGGGCCAGTTCAACCAGCACGCATACCGCGAAAAACTGGTCAAACTCGCCGCCAGCATCCGGTCGCTTGCCTGATCCTTGTTTAAGTTAGCGGCTACACGTTGCAGTTAGGGCTTACGACAGTGCTCTGTGGAGCTGCGGTTGGCGAGATGGGCTCAATATGGAGCGTGCCGCCGCCGTCGCCTTCGTAAGGTCCTTTTCCGCCTCCTGCCGGTAGTTGCAGTTGTTCGCTGGCGAGCTGGGTGAGTTGGTCGGATTCATCGGCGGCGGTTTGTTTGGATTTAGTATCGCCATACGACACTTCTACACTTGTCTGGAAGGGGTGAACGACAGCCTCTGATTCTTGGAAATCCTTAAAACTATCATTTATTTGTTTCCATTCTGCAGCTTGAGGGCCAGTGCCATCCTTGCCTAAGAGCTGATCTACCTCTGCTGGCTCCAGCCCTATATGGAGGCCAGGGCCTTGCCATGGTTCTTTTTTGACCGTGCTGGGGCTACAGTCGACCGACGGGCGAGTGGTTGTGGTCGGTCTTGGCTGCTCGTAGTTTGAGCTGCAGCCATTCAAGGCTGTGGTGCTCAATGCGACGGCGACTACCGCCGTAACGGTTTTTGGTAAACGAGATAATTCAGACATCGTAGTTCCTCCGTCATTACAACGTTGCATCATATAATATGCAACTAATTTTGCAAAATATCAGTGAATGTATGTATACGGCGGCTACGCGTAGGGGAATCCAAAGTGCGCCATGCCTTCCATAATACCCTCGGCACAATGGCCTTCGGCAAGGTGGTAACGTGCGGGGCTGAGGTGGTCTGCGGCCCACTGTACGAGGCTTTCGTCGGCATTGCCAGGCAAGATCGCGCGATCCGCAGCCGCTAACATATCGCAATCATTCGTACTGTCGCCCGCTGCAACGAGCAGAGGGTAGTCGTGTCGCCAGGGTTCTGCCTCGCCGATTGCAAAGCGACTTGTCACTAGATTGGCCGCGTGCCAAAGCGCGGTTCCCTTATGCACTTCGCGGGGTAGAACGTCTAGATTTCTGCCGCTGGAATATACAAGATGCGGCCGGAATTCATCCAGGCCCTTCCCGCCCAGGTAATCGTCAAGCTCATGCAGATACGTAGCGTGATGTTCTTCCGGAATGCCTGTTACATCAAAACTTAGCTTGTAGGGATTCTGCGCGTAAGCGGGCTGCGGGTGGAGTTCAGGGCGTTCACAAAGTGCATTTTCCAGCTGCAAGCGACCCCACTCTTTTATCCGAAGCGGCCACGCGACAGGTTTGAACGCCTCGCCAGGGCCACGCAACGCAATTTCGGTACCAACACCGGTAATTTTGAAATCAGCGGCTCTGAGGATGGCACCTAATGTTAGGTCTTCTTCGGCAAGCTTTTTGAGCGATGCGCGCACCCGGCCGGTAACCGGTCCGAAAAATACCGGCGCACAATCTGCCTGCGCCCTGGCTATCGTCTGATGTAGCTTGGCTAATGCGGCGTTGGCGGCTGCGTCCTTGCCGCGCATTGTTCCGTCGACATCCCATCCAAAAATCCAGGGGCGGTTGGACTCGTTTCTTACTTGCATGCCTCTAAGCATAACAGAACGAAAACCAAACGCCCACCGTTCACTATGCTCCGGGCTGCAACGCGGTAGCCGTAAATCCTGGACAGCTATAATCTGACCATGTAGCAGTGAGCGGCGCGACCACGCCGGGCACATACATCTTCATGCTACTGCCAAGCGCGCTGCATGTTCCAGGATTAAAATTGGCTTGTTGAGGGAAGGCAACCACGCTGTGCGCTTTTCCGCCTGGCGTGAGGGTAACAGCCGCCACGGCGTACAATGCATTCGGTGCCGCGCCGCTCCCCAGTTGTGTACCGCCCCCATCAACCATAAACACTGCTGGATAGCCGGTCAGCGTACAATTACCCGTGCCATTGTTGGTAATGACTGCGTTTTTGTAGATGGTGCCTGCTGCGCCGCTGGAGGTGCCTTGGCTCAATGCCAGATGCGAACAGTCTGCCGTGGCCGTGGGGGTTGAGCCGCCACCATGCTTATGCCGCCACACCCAGTAGCCAGCCCCGCCAATCAAAAGCAACACAATGATAATAAGCAGTATTACAACCGTATCGCCACGTTCATTCCGTACAGCCAGTCCCCGCATCGTCGATCTCCCACCTTAGTTATACGTCAAGTATAGCCTGCTGTTCTGACCAAAAATGTAAGATTCATTACGCTTTTTCGGCATGCACGGTGTGGCGGCAATCATAGTTTGGCGGAGCTTTGTGCCGTGCCCCCGGCGGCGTATTTACCAAGAATCTGCTCGGTTAAGATTAGTATTGCTTTAGCGTAATAGCGTCAAACGGGGCGCGGAACATTTTGACCACGGCATTGCGCCAGGGCATACGCGGCAGCAGACGAATATTGAAGTCACCAAACCAGCGGGCGACGTTAGATGCTGGAATAAACTGTTTGCCGGATGTTGCAGCCGATTTTTGATTCGCGAGTACGAATGGACGCATGGCTTGCTCGTACGCGGCAAAAGCCTGCGTGTGGTCGCCATGTGCAGCGCGTAGTTCGCCGGCCAGTACGTACGCGCCAACTAGCGCCAGGCTCGTGCCTTGGCCGGAGAGTGGCGAGGCGCAGTATGCAGCGTCGCCCAGCAGTGCAACCCGACCGCTGGACCATGCATCCAGTGTGATTTGCGTGATGCCGTCGAAGTAAAAGTCGCTGGCGCCCTGGACTTCTTGCAATAAACGCGGCACTTCCCAGCCTTGCCCGGCAAATTGTTCGGCCAACAGGCGTTTTTGTGCGTCAATGTCGCGGAAGTTGTAATGTAGCTTTGGCGAGGTGAAATAAAAGATGGCTTTGGCTTCATCTGGTCTATGTGTTGTGTATAGGCCGGCCAATTTGCCTGGCGTGCGGTACAAAAGCTCCTGGTCCTTCAGCCCCAAATAGTTGGGAATGGTACAAAGTACTACGTAGTACCCCAGATGTTGACTGGCCGTGGGCTGGTCGCCCCACACCTGGCGCCGTATGTTTGAATGCACGCCGTCAGCGCCAACAATGAGATCAAAGTGTGCGGTGCGGCCACTGGCAAACGCAACATGCACACCTCGGTCATCCTGATTGAGCGTCTGAATGCTGTCGCCCCATATGTAGCGGACGCTCGCTTTGGTCTTAGCGTACAGCAACTGCAGCAGATCGCCACGCATGAGCTCAGCGTCTGCGGTTTCGCCGCGGCCCGCAAATAGCTCCATAACCTTGCCCGGTTCGGCCACGACCCGGCCTCGTTCGTCGACGTAACTGACGGCGTTGTTGATCGCGGCGCTGCGAACGGCAGGCAATAGGCCCATTTGTTTGACGATTTCGACGGCCGGGCCGCGCAGGTCCACCGCGTAGCCACCATCGCGTAAGGCTGTGGCCCGTTCCACGACGGTCACCTGGTATCCGTAATTTGTCAGCCAGTAGGCGAGTGCCATGCCGCTGACGCCGGCGCCAGAAATGAGTACTGTTTGTGTAGTCTTGCTGGTCATTGCGCCGGCTCCTTTTTGATTAGTTTCATCGTGCTGGTAATGAGCGTGTTGGTGAACTGCTCCAGATCGAACTGCGGGTACGCCGCCAACTGACCCAGGAATCCATCGCGGGCGCTGTCAATAATGATCGCAAGATTGAACGCGTCGAAGTTGCCGAATTCGCCACTCGCTTGGCCAGCTTTTAGGATATCAGCGATGGGCATAAAGCCGCCATGCACTTCGTCACCGCGGTGCGATGTGGTGTCGGTTTTGCTGCGTGCTACGAACAATATTTCCACAAGTGCCTGGAATAATTCCGGCTGCGTACCCATGTATGCCAGATCGGCCTCCAACATGGCGCGTAGCTTTTCGGCCGCGGTTGTGGCGGCGTCTACGTATTGCGCGACATGCGCGGCGCGCTGTTCGGTAATGGTAGTGTAGACCACCTCGGTCAGTTCCTCTTTGTTTTTAAAGTGGTACGAAATTAGGCTGGCGCTAATACCGGCTTGTTTGGCGATGCGCGAAAAGCTGGTATTAGCGTAGCCATGCGTTGCCAACACCTGGATAGTGGCCTCCACGATTTGTGCGCGGCGCGCCTGCTCGATGAATGATTTCTGCTGATCCTGGTCGGGTGTACTATTTTTTGAATGCATGACCAAAATATAGCACGGTCGTTCAAAACACGCAAGCATTTTTAATGAACGCCTATATGGTCGCGCAACTGACGTCGCTGGCTAGCCCCTATGGCCGGCTATACACAGATGGCGCTACCGGTGCTTATTCATAACTTCGACCGCTTTTTCCACGATAACTTGTGGCTCGTTGTCGGATTTTACGATGAGCCCCTCGGCACCTTTGTCCAACACCTTCTCGGCATCCTCGGAGGTGGATAAGTTAGATAGCACCAGGACAGGAGTGGTCTTAAGCTCTGCATCGGCCTTAAGCGCGTCTAGCACCTGGAAACCGTCCATTTGCGGCATCATCAGGTCGGTCAAAATAATATCCGGGCGAAAACTGCGGGCTTTTTCCAACCCAATAACGCCATTTTCGGCGGACTCGACCGTAAAACCGGCGGCTTCAAACTTGCGTGTGTACACCTTGCGGTAGGGTAAGTCGTCTTCGATAATGAGTACTTTTGCCATAAATCCTCCCTAAACGGGTATTATACCGTCATTTTTGATCCGGATGCATGCCTGCCTCACGCGCGACCGCGCTGGCGGCCTTTTGGGCGGCGTCACTGCGCGCTAGTGGCAGGGTAAAGGCGAATACACTGCCCTCGCCAACCGCGGAATGTTTAATATACATGTCGCCACCCAATTTGCGTACAATCTCGCGCGAAATGTACAGCCCGAGTCCGGTGCCAGGCGGCCGTCCGGCCTGTTGCGAACTGATTTGTTCGAATTTGCCGAACAATCGCCCCTGGTTGTCAGTGCTAATGCCCATGCCGGTATCTGTTACGGTAACTTCAACGAGGTGTTTATTTTCGGCAGGTTGAATGGCCACCTTGATGCTGCCTTTGTCGGTGAATTTAAGCGCGTTGCCAATGAGGTTGGTGATAACCTGCTTGATTTTGTCGGTGTCGGCTTGCACCATTATAGGTTTGCGAGCGCTGGTGCTAAGTTTGATTTTCTTTTCCTGGGCGAGCGGCACGAGTGCGTTTACGGATTCACGTATTAGTGCCGTTAGGTCGGCGTCGTTCAGCGCCAGCTTCATACGCCCGGCCTCGATGCGCGCCACATCTAACATATCGTTGACGAGGTTGACGAGCCGTAGTGTGGAGCTGCGAATGTCGGTCAGCGGTTCAATCAGGTTCTTGTTGACGGGACCGTAGTCGCCGGCCAAGATCATGGAAGTGAAGGCTCGAATCGCGCCCATCGGCGTGCGCAGTTCGTGTGACGCAACAGACACAAAATCGTCTTTGAGCCGCTCCAGCTGGCGCTCGCGCGTGATGTCACGAAAGACGACTACGGCGCCTTGCACCTTGCCGTGCGCGTTAAAAATCGGCGCGGCACTGTCGGCCACGGGCACCAAGAATCCGTCCTTGCATTTGAGTGACGTATGCTGTGCCATAACTGCTTTTTTGCCAGCAAGCGCCTGGCGGATAAATTCGTTGACCGTACCGCCAGACGTGTCATTGATGAACTCCAGCACCGTATTGTACGGCTCGCCAATGACATCTGCCGCGGTAAAACGCGTAATCTGTTCGGCCGCCGGATTGAACAGTACAATGCGGCCCGCCGTGTCAATCGCGAACACACCGTCGCCAATACTCTGGAGCAATGCTTCACTTTTGTTTTTTTCGACGCGCAGTGTTTGGAGTGCTTGAGCTGTTTCGTCTTGTGCGCGCTGACGCTGTTGTAACGTCTGGCGTATGAACAGTGCTGCACCCAACAGCAGTATGGCATCAAGCGCCGTGCCAATGGCTTGCAGCCACAATGCAATTTGGCGATCGTGTTCACCGTTGTTGCGCAGCTGATTCAGCTCGGTAAGCTGCGTTTTTTCGACCGCATCCAACCTGGCTTGGATTTCGTCCGAATACTGCTTACCCACATCGGTAGTGACAATGCTCAGCGCTTCCTGTGTTTTGCCTGCACGCTTGAGCTGGATGGTTTGACTGAGTTCGTCCAGCTTTTGGTGGGCCAGCGTGGCAATGGGTTTAGTTATGGCGTTTCCGTCCTCGTGGTCCTGGTTGAGCAGAGCAGCAAGGGAAGCAATATTCCCGTCAAGGGCTCCAGCGGATTGGTTGTATGGTGCTAAGTACGTTTCGTTGCCGGTTAGCAAAAAACCGCGTTGTCCGGTTTCGGCATCCACTAGGGTTTGGCTGACGTCGTCCAACGTTTCGATAATCTGATACGTACTGATAATGTGCGCCTGCTGCTGGTTGACGCCCTGGACAATACGCCCAGTCGCTGTGCCGAATCCAAAGACTGTCACGATTGTTAGTATGAGCGTTATTCGGATGCGCCGCCCCACCGCTATGCCATTCTGTAGTAGCAGGATCGACGTGATAAAAACGTCAATCAGTAAAAAACAAAAAGCCGTGTGCATTGCCATTGGCGTCAACCCAGGCACGCCAAACAACAGCTTAAGTCCGTACGCGTACCCCACCAGCGATAGCGCGCTAATGAACGCCGTCATGCCAATGGGAATCAGCGTCAACAACCGCCGCTTACTTACTGCCGTAAGGAGTGCAATGCCAGTTAGCGCAAAGTTAAATGCGGTTTGTGGTGCGATGCGATTGTCGCCCAACCGTCCGCTAAATAGCACCCGGTCAATATGCAGATCCAACTGGAACCAGTATTTGAGTAACATAATGAACCCGACAACCAGCACAAACGCACCGACGTAACGGGTTACTGTGGTCGCATGCCTATGCCTGCGCCCAAGTGCAAACACTGCGCCCGCGATCGACAAAAAGCACACCGCAGTGAGGGGGTTCATGGGCGTTAACCCAGGTATCACGCTCATCAAATATGCATTGCGAAACGTCCAGCCGGCCAATACAAACACCGGGATCAGTACTAAAGCCGCGAAAGCCACCCACTTTGCGCGCACGACTTACCAAGTCCTGCCTGATCGGACACTATACATATATGTATGATACCGCGTTCTGCGTGCGTGCATGTAAGATTTTTCTCACGTCGCTGGTTGCGGCAAAAGCGTACAATATACATACAGATGGAGGGCTCATGACCGAACTACGATTACCATTTCAGCACGAACGGGACTACGATCCAGCGCACCTAGCGACGTACTATCGGCAGCTACATGAATCAGACCAGTCGGCCTTTGTGGATTCTACAACAGGGCTGACGGTAGTGTGGCGTTATCCGGATGTGCAACGGTTTATGAAAGCGCCTGACCCGGCGATTTCCAATGAAAATTCGCTTGACCCGTTGGTGGGGTATGCCGAATTGGCGCGCCATCCGGCAAACTGGCGGTCGATGGCACACTTGTTGCTGCGCGTCACGCCCACCACTGCCAATGCGCCGAGCGACCCGCACGATGCCGTCAGGCGCGTATTGATTGACCGGCATCACGCCGCTTCGCTTAGAGCTGGTGGAACCGCAGAGCGCTACGGTGCGCTTGTGGACAGCCAGGTTAGCGGGGGTCTGGAGCGATTGGTGCGGGAACTCGCCACCGGCCCGGCCGATTTTGCCGCCGCATTTGCTGGCCCCGTTGCAGCAGGCGTTATTGGCGATGCGCTCGGCTATCCGCGGCATAAACAAGATGGGATTGAGCAAAAGGCGACTGGACAAGCCTCGCTGCTCGGCTGTCCGCTCACGCCAGCCGAGCAGGCTGCGGCGCTTAGCGGACTAAGGGGTTTGTCGACTGATGCGTGGTGGCTCATGGGCCAGAATCGAACATCACCGACCAGCAGCATCGCCGGTTTGCTGGCCAGCCCGCGACCTCATGATAGGCCACCCCTGCGCCGCAAAATAGCGGCATCGGCGATCATGAATTTGGAAGCTGCCGGGTTCATCACATCGTCCGGATTACTGTCCAACAGTATGCATTACTACTTAGGCGAAGGCCGGTATAACTGGGGCGACTTCACGCCGGACACCATTCAGGAGGTGCAGAGGATATGGACGCCGCTTTTGGCTTGGAAACGCAAAACAATAGACGAAGTGATACTAGCGGACGGCCGGACGGTTATTACGCCAGGCACACAGGTGTTGGCGCACATTGGCGCGGCAAATCAAGACCCGGACTTTTTTGACCATCCCGCGGAGGTCCGGCCGGAGCGCTACGAAAGTTCTGGCCAGGCGCAGCCGCTAACCTTCGGTCTTGGCGTGCATCGGTGTGTGGGCGAAAGCCTGGCGACGTTGGAGTTAATGCGCGCCCTGCAAGCGGTGCACGCCGAACTGCCGGACTTGCGATTGGCAAGCGCTGCATTGCACTACAGGCAAGATCCCATATTTCGGATTCTGGAGGGATTGCCGGTGCAGCGCGGCTGATCAATTAGTTGGCATGTCTTCCACGCGGCGTTCTGGAACCGACCATGCCACGGCGACTGCCACGTACAACCCGATCGCAACCCAAACATTAACAAACGCGACCGCGCTGCCCGCAGCATAGCTTAACAGAGACAGCTTGCCTTTAATGTCGCGGCCAAAGCGCGTGCGCTGAATCAATTCACTGGGGTACTCGGCCAACAAGCCGTCGCTAAACGCCAATAGCTGCGCGGCACTATAGGTGGTTTTTGTACGTGGTTTGTAGTTTTTGGCGGCGCTCGAACCGTTCAATCGCCAGGTTAATGAGCCGGGTAATGAGTTCGGTGTACGATACTCCGGTCGCCTCCCATAGTTTGGGGTACATGCTGATTTTGGTGAAGCCGGGAATGGTGTTGATTTCGTTGACGACAATGGTGCCATCTGGTTGGGCGAACATGTCAACGCGCGACATGCCCTCGCAGGCCAGAACTTTGAACGTCTCGACAGCGGTGCGGCGAGCGTTTTCGGTCGCGGCCTTTGGGAGCTTGGCAGGAATCTCTAGTACCGCGCCGTTTTCGTCCAAGTATTTTGCCTCGTAGCTGTAGAATCCATCGTTGGGAATAACACGACCAATGACAGACGCTTCTGGTGCGTCGTTGCCCAGCACTGCGCATTCGATTTCGTCGCCAATAATGGCGCGCTCGACCAATACTTTGGTATCAAACTGCAGCGCCGCGGCCACGGCTGCAGGCAGGTCGGCAACGCTCGTGACTTTGCTAACACCTACGGAAGAGCCCATATTTGCAGGTTTGACAAACAACGGCAGACCTAATTGGTTGGCTAGTTCCTGGGCGCGCGCCGTTGCGGGGCGTGCGGCCAGCGTAACGAAATCAGTGACTGGAATACCCGCATCGCGCAGCAAGCGTTTCATGACATCCTTGTCCATGCCGATCGCGGAGCCCAAAATGCCAGGACCGACGTACGGAATGCCCGCGAGTTCCAAAAATCCTTGCATGCTGCCGTCTTCGCCCAGAGGGCCGTGCAGTACAGGGAATACTACATCCAGCGTGGTAAGCGCACTTGCCCCGCCAGTGGTTACGAGCTGCTGCGCCTGATCATTGTCTTCTGCGTTTCGTGGGGTTGGCGCGTCTTTGCCGTCCGTAAGTAGACGTGCAAGGTCGCCATCTTGCAGCGCCTGGCGGCCCGGTGCGGCGTGCCATTTACCATGCTTGTCGATGCCGATCAGTACAGGTTCAAATTGCTGCGCGTCCATAGCTTGCAGGACATTGCGTGCCGACTGTAATGAAACCTCGTGCTCGGCAGACTTGCCGCCAAACAAAATGCCAACGCGAATTTTTCGTCCAGAAGTATCAGAATGTTTCATAACAGTATTGTAACACCGTACTACACGAGACACCGGTTCAATGTGGTTATTCGACCGATGTCGCGACGCTGTAATCTTGCAAGACTTCGGCCTACATGGTTTGCTTGGCGGCGGCAAACGGCGTTTTCATCGCTACGAGGCTTTCGGCTAACGTCAGTTGCTTCATATAGATGTATGATACGTGCTGTCCACGATTTGTCTAGCAGAACATCGTTTCTGCTATGCTATACCATAACCGGTCGCTTGCTAAGTGGGCGCTATAAGGTTGTTACTAAGACATATTACGAAGAGCTCAACATGGAGATCCAGTGCCCGCCACAGCCGCAGTTAGAAGCCGACATGCCTGACGCACTCCGGGCGATGTATGTTATGGGTAGCCATGCCGCAAAGCTACTGACATGTCTGACCCTCACCACGTTTCCTCCTGAAGAATATGTTTCCAGTAATGAGATTAATGTACGTTTGACTCAATTGCAAGGGGCTACGGCCGGCTGGAAACTTGGTCCGGACGTCGCATATGGCTATGGCAAGCGAGCGTTCAAACCGCTCGGTTTTATTGAATCCACTACGGTGAACCGTGCGGGGCAGGGTTCACCGGTCGAAGTGATGCGCTTGACCGAAAAGGGCCGGCATCTCGGCACGGTTGTGGCCGGTGCGATGTTATCTTTGGAGCTCCAAAGCATAGACAAGGCGAAAGCTGGCCTGCCATCAATATCACTACAAGATATTATGGGGGTTCCGGACGTACTAAAAGGCAGTTTCGAAAGACCACCTACCAGGTTGAGTATATGCGAGGCGCTCCTGCAACATCCCGGCCAAGGGCTATCGCAAGCCGAACTGACGACCATGTGCCGGATAAACAAGTCTACTACGAGTGTAGCGGTGCGGTCATTATTAAGTAGTGGCATCGTTACACGAGACAACGGGCTTGTCGATAAGCGTACGTTTGCGCTGACCGACCGGTTGTCTGAGATTAACATAGACCACTTGCCTTCGATCGAACTAATAGCAATGATCGAAGCGGCCCGCATATTACAAAAACAAGGGTTCACACAGGTAACTCTGAGCCAATGGCATGAAACTGCAGTCCAGGTTCGTCCGCGTGCGCGGAGGGATTTGATGAAGTACGGTTTCACGCAGTGGCATCGGAGAGGTGAAAACGGATCTAAGATACCCGAAATAGAACCTGCCAAAAATTTGCGCTACCAGACCCGCATAGTTCTTGCAGAGGAACATACCGATTACATACAGGAGCTGCTACGCATTCGTCATTTATTAGTGGACACGACTCCTGAAGCAGCTGATTTCCGTCGGGCTGCAAAAGCTCAGGCTATTGCCATCCTTGGTGCGCCAGATAAGGTCGCCAGTTTGATGGCGTACGCGAAGGATAAGACGAGTTTTGCGAAAGGAAGCAGGGCGTGGAGGGACGCCGTCCCGGCACTTGTTCCTCAGGACGGCATCCCCCTAGCCGAGCTGCATAATCAAATAGTTGCAGTGACAGGTAAGAATATTGAATACCCGTGGTTTATGAGGGTCATTGCCGAACTTGACGGCTTTGAGCTAGTCACTGCCAAAGCCGGTCAGTCAAACCGAAAAAATCCTCCTATAGTTAAGCCCTTGGCTGAACCTCAAAAGCAGGTGTTTCCAGCCAATTGGGTAAAGGACGCGGTATGCAAGGACATGGACCCAGATCTCTTTGATCCGCCCGCGGGGGTGGGACGTCCTAGTGATGCTGTTCTTCGCCAGGCAAAGGCTGCCAAAGCAATTTGCCAAACGTGTCCAGTCAAATTGCCTTGCCTGCGAAAAGCGCTGGATAACGCATCTGAGGATGAAGGCATTCGCGGTGGCGTATGGATTCGTTTTCTAAGAAAGGAAATGACGCAGCAGGAAATCGATTACATTCGTCGCAATGTGAAAATTGGCGGTCAGCGGTAGTCCTGCGCAATAATATCCCACATTGTATTGTGGCATTTTAACTGGAATCATGCGCGCAGGTTTGCTATGATGCCTGCTGGCCTTCCCGGGGCACTGGTATCATATTGCGACGACGCTTCCAAAGGGCGTTATTTTATTTTAGGAGTATCACATGCGAACGTACGAATCGGTGGTCGTTTTAGGCGGCGGCCTCTGCAAAGACGGCGACGAATTCCGGCCTGCGACGTACGATGACAGCGATGAATTCGGTATGCTGGGCGGCCACATGCGGATTGTCGCTGCGTTGGGCATGTACATGCTACGTCGCGGCGAGCGGTTTTTGTTCTCTGGCGGCACGAGCGCCAAACTCACTCAGGCGTTTGGCAGCGAAGCACCCATCGAGTCCGTCGTCTACCGCGATACATTTCTGGACAAAGTTATGATGTTGGCGCATGATCCCGATCACGAAGCGCTATGTGCTGAACTCGCGCCACCGCTGACGATGTTGGACCCGGAACCCCCGAACACTGCCGCAAACATGCAACGTATTGGGCAGTTTGTGGGAGCATATCAGTGGCGTTCCATTGCAGTTATTACCAACGAGTATCATGTGCCCCGCGCGCAGGCTTTGTGGCGGCTTTTCGGCCAACAGTGTGAAGGAACGAGGATTGATTTTGTGGCTGCAGAGGCTGTTGTGTCTGAAGCGTTTCCTGGCCAGTATGAAGCCGCCATCGAAATAGCCTACCAGTCCGAAGCCGCTCGCAAACGACTGTATCACGAAGCAAACGGCCTGGAAGACATCCGCTCAGGCAGACTCGTCCCGGTTGAATTCCAGCTTGCGGGTCAGCACTAAGATATACAAAGGTCATGGATTCAATGCGACACTGACGAGTTCTTCAATCGCCGGATGGGCAAAGCGATGTTCTGCGTCCCATACGAGCGTATTCACGACCCGTTCAGCATCTGACGGCATATCTACGACGCCAGAATGATGGCTTTGCACGGCGTCGGCAACTATTTCCTTAAAGCCGTACGCAATGCAATATGGATTATCGCGTTCTGAGACAGAGGTAAATACCCCTATTGGCTGAATGTCGCCGCTCATGGGCAGCACATAAGCCCCACATTTGGTACTGGACTCGCCGCAAGGCATGCGCTTAAGAGGTTCCTGCCCGTAGTCGGCTACCGAGTGCTTTTCTGCCACTATCGTGCCGTCGCGCGTAACGATTGCGGCAGCCATTCCATATCTTGTAATTCCGCAGGAGGAGTCATGGAAGAGCGTCAGCATACCTACGCCACCTCCAAAATGATAGGCTGCCCGGTGTTCGATCATGTTCATTGCACGCAGAATGCCTGACAGGCGCCGTCGTGTTAGCTCATACGTCGCATCTGTATCAGCTAGAGCTGCCTCGGCTTTTACGATCTTGTCGAAGCGCGATTTGTAGGTTCTGGCCATACTACTACTCGCCTTGGCCGCTGCCGTCTTTGCCTTCGAGCAGGCGACGGGCGGCGTCTAGGCCGGCTTGTCTGCGTTTGGCCGACCAGCGGAGGTGCGATGGCAATGGATTGTCGAGGTTGGCGAGGAAACGTAACGCGGTGTCATCCAGCGTTAGGTGCCCCATGCCGCCAGCGACGCGGTCCAGTGTGTCGGCAGCTTCGGCAAGCGTAGGGTCGGCTTGCTCGTCAATGCGCATTGCGGCGAGCTCGGTTTCGAAGTCGAGCTCGGAATGCACGCTCGCCGACATCCGCAACGCAGCTTCGGCACTTTCAACCGGACCAAAATGATTTTCCAGCGACTGTGATAAGCCGGCAAGGAACGCTGCATCTTCAGGCGCAAATTCACCAGGGCCACTATTCATTTAAAACATTATACAACTATTTAATAATAATGCAAATGTAGCGCAGGGAGGTTTAGTTTTGGGTTTTGAGCACGAATGTCAGGCCAGGGTGCGCTGGCTCGGCGGTAATGGTCCAGCCTTGGCTTTCGGCTAGCTCCTTGACAATGGCGAGCCCCAAACCAAGGCCGCCGGTTGCTCGGTTACGTGACTTGTCCACCCGGTAAAAGCGTTCGAACAGGTAAGGGAGGCTGGCGTCTGGCACGCCGCGCCCATTATCTGCAAAGGTGAGTTTGTGGTCAGAGGCCTCGATAGTGACCTCTGCCGCCTGCGCGTAGCGCAAGGTATTTTGTAGCAGATTGGTCAGGATTTGCTGCAACGCGCCGCGATCCGCGTGGATATGGCAATCGTCCGGAATGCGCAGCCGCACCGTTACCACTTGCTGTTTGAGTTCAAGGTCAAAGCGACCTATAAGCTCTTCGCAGAACTGTTTGAGCGGTATGTCTTCGGGCTGGCTAGTGGCCGGCATGCGGGCTTTGGTGTACGCGTCCAGGCGTTGGACGAGTTCCGCGAGCCGCTCGGCTTGCTCCTTGAGCGTGGCGATTCGTTCCTTGGACAGGGGAAGTTTGTTCTCTTGTATAGCCGTGAGTTGCCCGATCATGGTGGTGAGTGGTGTATTGAGCTCATGCGAAGTGTCCGAAACCAGATCTTTGCGCAGCTTTTCTTCGTGCTGCAAGCGGCGTATGAGATCGTTGAATTTGGTGAACACCTCATCAAATTCGTAGATGCCTGTTGATTGCAGTTGGACCGTATAATTGCTCTGCCGCAATGAGTCCATGGCTTTGTCAAACTGATGCAATGGCCGCCGCACAAAAAGCGCTGCCAGCAACCCGAGTACGACGGGACCACCCAGCACAATCAGCACGGTTTCCGTAAAGTGGAACGAAAGGGGCAGCTCTATTCCAAGGAACCAGTCGTTAAGGGCGCGGGTAATAATGACCGTGATCGGCCCCGATACAAATATGAGCGCGATAATGCGAATGCTGAGCCGCTTGTACAAGTTGCCGATGAAAACGCCGAGAACCGCCAGAATAACAACGGCAACCGCAAAGATATACAGGTAGATATGCAGACTAAGCAGCCCAGGTGCTATCATTCCTCCGGCTCCCCAATGAAGCGGTAGCCACTGCCAATGACTGTTTCGATGAACTGCGGATTTTTGGGGTCATGTTCGATGGCTTGACGTAACGCTTTGATGTGCGCGTCGATGGTGCGGTCGTAAACGAAATGCTCGCTCGGGTCGCTATAAATCTGGTCGACGAGCTGCGCTCTGGACAGAACTGCGCGTGGATGAAAGGCAAGCGCTAACAACAGATTGAATCGTGTCGTTGTAAGGGTGATGGACTTACCGTCGCGAACGACCGACATGGTCTGAGGGTCGATAGTCAGCCCTTTAAAACGCAGGTGCGTAGTCGTCTCGTGCCTGCGCAGCAACGCCTGCACACGCGCGACCAGAACGTTTGGATTGAACGGTTTTCTGATGTAATCGTCGGCGCCCATTGATAGCCCTATTACTTCGTCCTCGTCGCTGCCCCTGGCGGTGACGATCAGGATGGGCATGGCTGACGCGGCACGAATAGCTTTGCAAACTTCAAACCCATCCAGTTTAGGCAGGTTGATATCTACGATCGCCAGGTCGATTTTTTCTTCTTTACATATATCTACTGCCGCCTGGCCGTTAGCGGCTTCGATCGTGTCGTAGCCGGCATTGCGCAGGTAGGTGACCTCGAACTCCCGTATCGGCGGTTCGTCTTCAACGACCAGGATTGTCATGGTTCTAGTGTACCAATTTATCATGCGTTTAGGGTAATCCGCCGGTGTGAAAATGCTGTGAATTGCGGCTGTTTGGCATGCGGCGTGTTTCATACCATTTTCACATCGTTCTTCCATGCTGGCGTACGTAGGAGGACACATCCAACATGGCGAACACAGGAATTACGATGTACGGCTGCGCACCAGATGAAGCGGTGCTGTTTCGGCAGTTGGCGCAGCGCTATGGCGTCGTCCCAACCATTACGGACGCGCCGGTATCTGAAGCCAATGTTGTATTGGCAGACGGAAATATGTGCATTAGCGTCAGCCATAAAACGCCAATCACCCGTGCTACGTTACGTGCGCTCAGCCACGCGGGCGTGGCATATATTTCCACCAGAAGCGCGGGGTATAATCACATTGACCTCGACTTCGCGCAGCGCGTTGGCATTACGGTTGGCAATGTCGCTTATTCGCCCGACAGCGTGGCTGATTACACGTTAATGTTGATGTTAATGGCGGTACGCAACGCCAAATCCACCGTCCTGCGCGCCGCCACGCATGATTATCGGCTGCCCAACGTGCGCGGCAAAGAACTGCGCGACATGACCGTCGGTGTTGTGGGCACGGGACGCATCGGTGCGGCGGTTATAGACCGGCTGCGTGGTTTCGGCTGCCATGTGGTGGCGTATGACCATCGGCCTAAGACCGGCGCGGACTACGTGACGCTTGACGTCTTGCTGGAACAAAGCGATATGGTGACGCTGCATACACCGTTGAACGCCGATACACTTCATCTATTGAACAGCCAACGGCTGGGACGAATGAAGCCCGGTGCGTTCATCATAAACACTGGCCGCGGATCGCTTATTGATACCACGGCGCTGATTGCCGCGCTCGAAAACGGTGGGCTGGGTGGCGCAGCGCTGGATGTTTTGGAAGGAGAGGAGGGAATTTTTTACGCCGACTACCGTGGTAAGCCTATTGCAAACGAGGCGCTACTGCGGCTGCAAAAACTGCCCAACGTACTGATTACGCCGCACGCCGCCTACTACACCGATCACGCGCTGCGCGACATGGTCGAGCATTCCGTCATTAATTGCTTGAAATTTGAAAAGGAGAACGCATTATGGACACGTCAAAAGTAAAAAATCGTATGAACAAGTTACGCGTCGCCATTTTATTCGGAGGTTGCAGTGAAGAGCATCCGGTATCTGTCAAATCGGCGCAACAAGTCGCCCAAAACCTAGACACGCAGAAATACGAGCCGTTCTACATCGGTATAACTAAGGACGGTGAGTGGAAGTTGTGCGATGGGCCGGATGCGGGTTGGGAAACGAATGGCCGGTCCGTCACGCTGTCGCCGGACAGGCGTGTACATGGCCTGCTGGTACAGGAGGGCGGCCAATCCAAAACGATTCGGCTGGACGTCGTGCTGCCCATATTGCACGGCAAACTGGGCGAGGACGGCGCGGTTCAGGGCTTGCTGGAACTTTCTGGCATTCCGTACGCGGGATGCGACATTCAAAGTTCGACGCTGTGCATGGACAAGTCCTTGGCGTACACCATCGTGCGGAGTGTTGGAATTGCGACGCCAGATTTCTGGATTGTAACATCGGACCATGACATTGGCGCCGACCACCTAACGTACCCTGTGTTTGTAAAGCCGGCGCGCTCCGGCTCATCGTTCGGCGTCACCAAAGTATCCCACGCAGAGGAGCTAGCGGCCGCAATACAAACTGCCAAACAATATGACAGCAAGGTGTTGATCGAAGGCGCGGTCGTTGGCAGCGAAGTGGGCTGTGCGGTGCTTGGCAACGAACCGGATTTGACGGTCGGCGTGCCCGACCAGATCAGTCTGTCGCGCGGCTTTTTTCGAATTCACCAGGAGGATGCACCGGAAAGCGGTTCCGAAAACGCGACCATCACCGTTCCGGCGAATATTTCCGCGGAGGCGCGCCAGCTCGTGCAGCAGACCGCCAAGGCCATCTACCGTGCGCTGGGTTGCAAGGGACTGGCGCGGGTCGACATGTTTTTGCTTGCCGACGGTTCGGTCATGCTCAACGAAGTTAATACCATGCCTGGCCTGACGTCATACAGCCGCTACCCGCGCATGATGGCTGCAGCCGGAATATCGTTTACCGAGCTGCTGGACCGTATGGTGGCGCTAGCATTGGCCGCAAAAAACACTAACCAATAAAGCCTCGTAGCTGAATGTCCACGCCTCGCCCCGGCTAGTCCTCTGGCGGGGCAATGACTTCGGCCGGCCAATCACGCGCAACCCTTGGATCGTCGTTTGTTTGTGATTGTAGGGCCTCCTGACGAAGGGCTAGGCGTGTGGTTTCGTGCGCGCGGTTGCCCGCCTCCAAATGTGCGGCGCCAAATGTCGCATGATCAAGCCCGGCGGCCGCTGCTCCCATCTGAGATTCGGGTGCATTATAATGCCACCATTCTGCAAAGTAGGGCTGGAACCCGGCCTGCGTCATAACCGTAAACAGCAGACGGCGGTTGCGGCAAGCCTGCATGTCGGCCTCTGTCAACGATTCCCCGGCGGCGAGTTTGGATTCGTAATAGGCCAGCGCGGATTTTTCGCCGCCATGATCGAACGCGGTACCAAAATCAAGCATCTTGGCGTGGTGCCGCATGATCGCCGACAGCTGCATCTCCAGGCCGGCCCGCTCAGCAAAATCCAACTTACTGTTGGCGAGCCGGTCCCGTAGCCGCAGCAATTCCGCCTCATGTGCTTGGTCCAGCCGCACAACCGCCGCATCCACTGCGCCTCCGGTGTTGTGCGGTGAAGGCCGCGTTGGGTCCGTGGACGGCAGCGACACGTATTTTTGCGTCTCAGTCTCGAGCGCCTCGTCGTCCATACTGGGGTGTTTTTCCGCAAGTTTTTGTTTGTAAAAATCATGCAGGGACGCTTGCACCGCATACGACCGGTATGCATCAAACATCAGCAGGTGGTGCCCGGCCGGCAATAGCTGTTCCGCAGTCACCAGCCGGCGGGCAACCGAGCGGCGCGTAAACAGCGTCAGCAAACTGCCTTCTAACCTATGGCTGTCGTCGGCATAGGGCGAGTTAGTGTGTTCGCCAAAGTACAAGGACGACGTCGTTAGCACGCCCGCCTCCTGCGACAATAGCCCCAATGGAACCAAGGGATCGGACTGATTATCGCCTGTGATAGGGATCGTTTTCCAATCTGGGACCTGGCCGGCGGTCAGGGGAATTGCCGGGTATGGTACATCGTTGACAGTTGTCATATGTATCTCCTTACGGTCACCATAATGCCGCTTGGGTGTGAAAAGGGTGTGAAAATCCCACCACCTATGGCTAAGAGGTGTAATTCGCCCTGCAAAACATGTTGCACGCTGCGATCAATGCAGCCGTGGATTCGAGTACTACACGTTGTAATGAGCTGCGGTTTCGGGTCATCGGATGCGTAAAATCTGCTTTCGCTTTGCGGCATGGCGCGGTAGTATAAAAGCATAACAAAGGGAGGGTTATGCGCATATTTACTGCACTGCTGAAGGGGCGCGGTCGTCGTGCTCCATATGGGAAAATTGTCCGGCGCGCGGTTACAACATTTGGTTTGAGTATCGCCGTTTTGGTGGCGCCTGTTCTGGGCACTGTGCCGGTGCACGCTGCACCGACGGTCACGACGTATCCGCTGCCAGGGTCCAGCTCTTTCCCCTACCGGATTACGAAAGGGCCAGACGGTGCGTTGTGGTTTACCGAGCAACAAGGCCGCAAAATCGGTACCATAACCAGCGCCGGGGCGATTACGGAATACCCGGTCCCCAACAACTACCAACCGCTGGATATTACTGCCGGGCCAGACGGCAATTTATGGTTTACGGGCCAGGGCTCGCCTTTTTTGTACCGCATAACGACAAGCGGTACGATAACTTCATTTAGTGCGCTGTCGGCTCCTTATGCGGTGGCTGCAGGTTCAGACGGTGCGTTGTGGTTTACGACGCAGGCCTTTGGCAGCAATGCTTGGGAAATTGGGCGCATGACTACGGCCGGAGCCGTTACGCTCTACCCGATCGCCGGCAACCTGTCTAGCTTTTTGAGTATCACGGCCGGGCCAGACGGTGCGGTATGGTTTAGCGAACAGGGCAATGACCCCGGCGATAACGCCATCGGCCGCATGACGACTGCCGGTGTGTACTCGCGCTATACCACGCCAACCGCTAGTTCATTCCCGATGGGCATAACGACTGGGCCAGACGGCGCAATCTGGTTTACGGAAACAAACGCCGCGAACATTGGTAGGATCGACACAGCCGGCAACATTACCGAATATCCAATTCCATCCGGCGAGCATCCTGCCAGTGGAATCGCCACCGGACCAGACGGTGCGTTGTGGTATTCCGGCGGAGGGTCCTACAGCATAGGACGCATCACAACCACAGGCTCTGTGACTCAATATCCGCTCACTCCGGCAACGGGTGCTACGGCTGGTGTGACTGGCGGATTCGACGGCGCGGTATGGTACACGGTCGGTACGGCAGGTTCGAGCGCTATCGGGCGCATTACGACGCCAGCTCCTGTGGCGTTGCAATCTATCAATGCTGGCGGTACAGCCAGTGGTAGCTTTGCCGCCGACACGGGCTTTAGCGGCGGTTCGACCTATACGTCGTCGGCAGCCGTCGATACTAGTGAGACGTCCACTCCAGCGCCACAGGCTGTCTACCAATCGGTGCGCTACGGCAACTTCAGCTACGGATTTTCGGGTCTGACGCCAGGGGCGGCCTACACATTGCGGCTGCATTTCAATGAGCTATACTGGGGCGCAGGGTCCAATAGCGGAGGAATCGGCAGCCGCGTGTTCAACGTGGCGGTCAACGGTCAAGGTGCGCTGTCCAACTACGACATCTACCAACAGGCTGGCGGCGCCAACAAGGCGATCACCGAACAGGTTCCGGCAACCGCTGACGCAAGCGGCAACATCGCCATCCAGTTCACCACCGTCACGGATAACGCCATGGTTAACGGCATCGAGCTGTTCGACGGCACCTTGCCGCCACAACCACCGCGTCCGCCGCAGCCAGCATTCAGCACCATAAATGCGGGCGGGAATGTAAGCGGTAGCTTTGCCGCCGACACCGAATTTAGCGGCGGTTCGACCTACGCCTCGTCAACTGCTGTCGACACTAGTGCGGTGACCAACCCAGCGCCGCAAGCCGTGTACCAGTCAGTTCGTTACGGCAACTTTACCTATACTGTTCCCCAGCTGACAGCAGGCGCTAACTACCGGGTTCGTCTGCATTTTAACGAACTCTACTGGGGCGCGGGCTCCAATGGTGGCGGTGCAGGCAGCCGCGTGTTCAACGTGACCGTGAACGGATCACCGGTGCTCAGTAACTACGATATCTACGCTGCTGCGGGCGGTGCCAACAAGGCGATCGTTCAGGAGTTTGTAGTTCCAGCCGATGCGCAGGGCAACATCGCCATCCAGTTTACGACTGTCGTCGACAATGCCATGGTCAATGGCATCGAGGTCAACCCCGCCTGACTTTTGTGCAGACGTTAGGGCTAAGCAGTTATGCCTAGCCCTAATTGCATAATGCACAAATGACAGATTGGCAATTACGTGATATGATGTATCGTGATATGAATAGACGACAGACAGACAAATTAAGCCGATTCGGTGAGCCCGCCCATCTTATCTTGCTCTCACTTTCGAGCGGCCCAAAACACGGCTATGCTATGACGCAGGATATTTTCGATGAAACAGGCATTCAACTTGGTCCGGGCACGTTGTATGGCGCGATTACCAAATTGGCCGAGCAGGGCCTCATTCGCCCTGTGGCCGACAGCAACGACCGCCGCCGCCCCTACATGATCACTGCCGAAGGCACGGCAGTCCTGGAGTCGTACGTTGCCAGCTGGTCGCATGTGATGAACGTAAGCAAGCGGCGGCTGGCGGGGTTGTAGGATGCAAAAGCTGCTGCTTGCTCTGTATCCTAAGGCGTGGCGCGAACAATACGGCACAGAATATGAAGCGCTACTGGAAGATACCGGGTTGTCGGCCGCGATTGTGCTCGACGTTGTCAAAGCGGCTTGCTTACTGCAGTTGAAGACGCATGAAAACAGTTTAAACATCTTGTTTGCCAGCGGTCTGTACGCCTTTAGCGGCATTATGTGCATACGTTTTAACCTGACTGACAACTGGCCGATCTGGGCGCCGACCACACCATTGCGAGCGGCCGGGCTCGCCCTCACGCTTGTACCGCTTGCTTATGCACTCTACGTTAGAGTTCTGGCGTTATGCCAGCGCAGGCAACAGTGGCGGGGAAGTAGCGCTGCCTTTTGGTCTGTAGCATTGCCGCTTAGTACGGCGTCGACGCTTTTGTTGGCCCTCATGTGCAGCTTTATTATGTTGAGTACGGGTCTTTTTGGGCTGAGCGGCGGGGCGGGGTTTATTTGTGGGGCGTTGGCTATGGCCGCTGCCAGCCTTGGTCTGGCGCAACTGTTGCGCTCCCTGCAGGGCCGGCTACTGCGACGCCTGGCGCTGCAAACAAAAGCAGTATAATACGCATATAATGAGGACCAGCCATGTGCCGCAATATTAAAACGCTTTTTAATTTTGATCCGCCTGCTACAGATGAGGAGATTAAGGCTGCGTCGTTGCAGTTTGTGCGTAAGCTCTCTGGGTTCCATGAACCTTCAAAGGCTAATGAAGAGGCATTTAACGACGCGATTGATGAAGTCGCTGTCGTCGCCCAAAAATTACTCCGCGCGCTGGTCACCCAGGCAGAACCGCGGAACCGCGAGGTTGAAGCCGCCAAGGCTCAGGCCCGCGCCGCACAGCGCTTCGGAACGGCGCGATGAACATCACGGTTCTCATTCATTCGTCCAAAACGATGCGTTCGCATGCGGCTGCGCCGACGGCTACTACGCCGTTGCTCATACACAAAGCGCGTGCGTTAGCAGCGTATCTCCAGACGCTAAGCACAGCACAGTTGCAGGCGGCGATGCATATTTCCGTCCCGCTCGCAGGCAAGGTACACGCCACACTGGCGGCGTGGAATGCCTTTCCTGACCAGCAGTCGCTCGCTGTGGACAGCTTCGTTGGCGATATATACAGCGGTTTGCGCGCGAGCACATTGTCTGCGGACGACCGCGACTATGCCCAAACGACTTTGCGTATATTATCCGGCTTGTACGGGGTGCTTCGCCCTTACGACGGTATTCGGCCGTACCGCCTGGAGATGGGGTACGCGTTGCCGGATCAGCCATTCAGCAATTTGTATACGTATTGGGGGCCAGACATCGCCGCAGCGCTGCCCACTGAAGGGTTGGTCGTCAATCTGTCCGCCGCGGAATATACCAAGACTATTATGCCATATATTGACAGCGCGCGCGTAGTGGCGCCGCGTTTTCTGACGGTAAATCTTCAGACCAA
>Ga0157373_10000062_pt1 | contig 95451 bp, 83 predicted proteins | sample C65metaG_FD_113460 | JGI IMG/M metagenome (GOLD analysis project Ga0157373, IMG submission 113460) | Corn rhizosphere microbial communities from Kellogg Biological Station, Michigan, USA - C6-5 metaG | ecosystem: Host-associated > Plants > Roots > Rhizosphere > Soil | place: USA: Michigan...
CCCCACCCTTTCACCCTTACCCCTTGCGAGGCGGTTTGCTTTCTGTGGCGCTATCCCTGGGCTCGCGCCCGGCGGGCGTTACCCGCCGCCTTGTCGCCGTGGAGCCCGGACTTTCCTCGGCCTCCGAAGAGACCGCGACCGCCCGGCCGTCTGATCCGTGGCCGATATACCCCTTCTCCCCTCGCGGGAGAAGGTGGCAGCCGAAGGCTGACGGATGAGGGGGCGCACTGCCATTTCAGCCGCCCTATTTCGCTGAGATTTCTGAGAGCCCCCTCATCCGGCCCTTCGGGCCACCTTCTCCCGCGAGGGGAGAAGGATTCAATTGGCTGAACTTCCGCCGCAGTTGATCGCTACCGACCACACCATGACAGCCGACGAACGCGACGTTCTGACCAAGGTGCCGGCGATCACGCTTGGGTTCTGGATCATCAAGATCCTCGCCACCACGCTGGGCGAGACCGGCGGCGACACGGTCAGCATGACCATGAACCTCGGCTACCTGGTCGGCACGGCGATCTTCGCCTCGCTGCTGGTGGCGCTGGTCTGGGCCCAGATCGCGGCCAGGCGCTTCCACCCCTTCCTCTACTGGGCGACGATCATCGCCTCGACCACGGCGGGGACGACGATGGCGGACTTCGCCACGCGTTCGCTGGGGACCGGCTACACCGGCGGCTCGCTGCTGCTGCTGGGCTGCGTGGCGGCGTCGCTGGCCGCGTGGCGGTGGGCGTTGGGGTCGGTGTCGGTGGACACCGTGCGCACGCCGAAGGCCGAGGTCTTCTACTGGATCACCATCACCTTCTCGCAGACCCTGGGCACGGCGCTGGGCGACTGGACGGCGGACACCAACGGACTGGGCTATGTCGGCGCGGCCGGCGTCTTCGGCGCGCTGCTGGCGGTGCTGGCGATCCTTCATTTCGGGACGAAGACGAGCCGCGTGGTGCTGTTCTGGGCAGCCTTCATCCTGACCCGGCCGCTGGGCGCGACGGTGGGCGATTTCCTCGACAAGCCTCACGATCACGGCGGGCTGGACTTCAGCCGCCCGCTGGCTTCGGCGGTGCTGGCGGCGGTGATCCTGGCCTGCATCCTGATCCTGCCCCAGCGCGCCGGCGAGCATCCGGCGCATATGCGCAGCGCCGCCTGAATCAGATGTGCGCGAGGCGCAGGAGGCCCACGAGCCTTGCCCGCGTCTCGCCGTCGGCGATGCCGTCGAAGCGGTTCTGGAGCCAGTGACGCTGGAAGGCGCGGACGATCATGGCGGTATGGGCGTCGTACTGGCCGGAAGGAGCACTGTCGTAGCCCAGCCGGGTAAGGCCCGCCTGCAGCGCAAAGACGCCCGTTCCCTCGTCGCCTTCGGACAGCGGCGCGCCGGGCGCGGCGCCGGACTCGACCCACAGGCCGTGGCCGGCCTCGGCAAGACGCCGCCAAGGGAACAGCTCGCCGGGGTCTTCCTTGCGATCGGGCGCCGTGTCCGAGTGGCCGAGGATGCGGGCGTCGGGGATGGTCCAGCGCGAGCGGATGTCGGCGATGAGGTCGATCACGGCCTCGATCTGGGCGTCTGGGAAGTCGCGGTAGCCGAACTCGTGACCCGGGTTGACGATCTCGACGCCGACCGAGACGGCGTTGATGTCGGTCGCGCCCTTCCAGAAGCCCTTGCCAGCGTGCCAGGCGCGGCGCTCCTCGGGCACCAGCGAGAAGATGCGGCCGTCTTCCTCGACCATGTAGTGGGCGGACACCTTGGCCTCCGGATCACGCATCCGCTCCAGCGCCGCCTCGCCCGTGGGCATGCCGGTGTAGTGCAGGACGATCATGTCCGGTGGCGCCGTGCGGGCGTCGAAGTTCGGCGACGGCGCCTGGATGAAACTCATTGCACGCGGTTCCTGACCAGCAGCAGCAGCGGCATGACGCTGTTGCGGCGAAGAGCGATGATCAGCACACCCAATAACGCGAGCGCCGCGCCAAAGGCCATCCGCGCGTCGAAGTAGTCGTGGGTGATGGCCACCCCCATGGCGATGGTGGCGAGCGGCGTCATCAGCGTCAGCGGCGAGATCAGGTTGGCCTCATAGCGCTGGATCAGGCCGTAGTAGGCGGTGTGCATCACCACCGACACCACGAAGGCCGAGAAGCCGACCGCCGCCCAGAAGCCGACGCTATGGAGCGCGGGCAGCTGTTTGTGCTCGGTCAGGAAGGACAGCGCCGCCAGCGGCCATAGCGAGCAGAAGCCGACCCAGGCCTGGAAGCGCAGCGGTTTCACCCCCTCCATCTGTTTCATCATCACCGCGCCGAGCGAACCGGTGAAGGCCGAGCCCAGCAGGTAGATCACGCCCCCGGAAAAGGTGAAGCCGCCGGGCTGCCACATCACCAGCAGCGCACCCGCGAAGGTCAGCGCGATGCCGAGTCCCCGCCTCCAGCGGATGCGCTCGCCCAGCATCATGACCGACAGCAGCGTCGTCATCGGCACGCCGAGCTGGGTGACGATGGCGGTGGTCGAGGGCGAGGCGGTCTTCAGCCCCACGAACAGCAGCGCGAAGTTGCCGCCGCCCATCAGGAGCGCGACCAGGATGATGCGCCACAGCGGCCTCGGGGCCGGCAGCAGCCACGGCAGGGTCACGAGGCTGACCAGCAAGAACCTCACCGAGGCATAGAACAGTGGCGGCACGCCCCAGTGGGCGACCACGATCTTGCTGATGATGTTGTTCGACGCCCAGACCAGGCAGATCAGCACCAGAAGGGCGAAGTCGCGGAGAGCCATCTAGGGCATGCAGGCCGCGGTGAACGGCTCGGCGATCTCTCGCGGCGGGCCGTCGTAGGCGCCCATGTTCTGGTAGCCGTAGTTGACCGCCACCTTGCGGCCTTCGCCCAGCGCGCGGAGGAAGTCGGGGTCGGCGGGGCCTTCGCCCTTCATGCCGGCGCCGTCCGGGGTGGCGACGAGGGTGACGACGACGTCGCCGGCGCCGACACTCATCCGCTCCTCGCTGCCGACCGGCTTGAAGCGCTCGCCGTGGATGGTGAGGCCCTTGGCCTTCGAGCACTCGATCTTCAGCAGCTCGGCGCCGTGGTCGCGCAGGACCAGCGCGCCGTTCTCGGCCAACCAGTCGAGCGGCAGCGGCGCGGCGGCTGGCGCCGGGGCGGCAGGTTTGGGCTGTTCCGCCGGCTTGCCGCAGGCGGCTAACGCAAGCACCCCAAGGAGCGCGAGGCGGCGCATGGCTACTGGCCCTTGAACTCCGCCGGGCGCTTTTCGAGCAGGGCGTTGACGCCTTCCATGTGGTCGTCGGTCAGGTGCGAGATGGCCTGGGCCGCGGCGCTCATTTCCATCAGCGTGTCGTAGGTGGTGGTCTGACCCTGCTTCAGCAGCGCCTTGGCGAGCCGCAGCGCATGCGGCGGCTGGGCGGCGATGCGCTCGGCCAGGCCCATGGCTTCCTCCATCAGCGCGTCGGCGCCGACGACGTAAGAGACCAGACCCCATTCCTTGGCGGTCGCCGCATCGATGACGTCGCCGGTGAAGAGGAGTTCGCAGGCGCGGCTCATGCCGATGGTGCGCGGCAGCAGCCAGGCGCCGCCGTCGCCGGGGATGAGGCCGAGTTTCAGGAAGGTCACCCCGAAGCGCGCGGTTTCGGCGGCGATGCGGATATCGGTCATGCAAGCGACGTCGCAGCCGAGCCCGATGGCGGCGCCGTTGACCGCGGCGATGGAGGGGACCTCCAGGCCGTAGATGGAGCGGACGATGCGGTGGATGTTGTTGCGGTAGCCGTCGCGCAGCTCCACGCCGCCGCCGCCGAACGCCCCTTCCCGCGCCTTCATCGCCTTGACGTCGCCGCCGGCCGAGAAGGCCCGACCCGCGCCGGTCAGGATCACGCAGCGGATGTCACGGTCGGCGTTGATCGCCGCGCAGGCCTCGGCCACCTGGTCGCCATCGCCCGGCGCGCCGAGCGCGTTCATGGCGTCGGGCCGGTTCAGCGTCAGGATGGCGACGTGGCCGCGCTTTTCGGTGGTGATCAGGGACATCTTTTTCTCCTGCGCTCGCCCCATGCACTATCGTCATCCTAGGCCTTGTGCCTAGGACCCAGATACGCAGGCGCGGCAAGGTTTGCAGGGCGGTTGAACCGCCCTGCGTTATTCATCCACCGTCGGCGTTTATGGGTCCTCGGGACAAGCCCGAGGATGACGGTGGTGGGTTACGCGGCTTTATCGAACGAGAGCGCCTCGTACCGGCGCAGGTGGTGGTCCACAGACCCGAACAGGCTTTCGATCATCGTGGCGCGCTTGAAGTAGTGGCCGATGGAAAGCTCGTCGGTCATGCCCATGCCGCCGTGGATCTGGATCGCCTGCTGGCCGACGAACTTGCAGGCCTTGCCGACCTGGACCTTCGCGGCGGAGACGGCCTTGGCGCGCTCGGCGTCGTGGTCGGACTTGATGGTGGCCATGTAGGTCATCGACACCGACTGCTCGAGGTTGATGAACATGTCGACCATCCGGTGCTGCAGCACCTGGAAGTTGGCGATGGGCTGGCCGAACTGCTTGCGCTGGCGGGCGTAGTCGAGCGTGCCTTCATGCAGCTTGCGCATGCAGCCGACGGCCTCGGCGCAGAGCGTGGCGGTCGCCTCGTCGATCACCTTTTCCACCAGCGGCAGGCCCGCGCCCTCCTGGCCGATCAGGGCCGAGGCGGGGACGGAGACGTTCTCGAAATAGACTTCCGAGGCGCGCTGGCCGTCGACGGTGGGATAGTCGCGGGTGACGATGCCGGCCGAGTTCTTCTCGACCAGGAAGACCGAGACGCCATTGGCTTCGGACTGCGCGCCGCCGGTGCGGGCGGTGACGATCAGGTGGGTGGCCCAGGGCGCGCCGACGACCACGGCCTTGTGGCCGTTCAGAACGTAGCCGGCGCCTTCCTTCTTTGCGGTCGTCTTCAGGTTGGCCCAGTTGTAGCGGCCTTGCGGCTCGGCGTAGGCGAAGGCGATGACCGTCTCGCCGGCGATGATGTTGGCGATCACGTCGGAGGCGGCCGAATAGCCGGAGTGCTTCAGGAAGCCGCCGCCGATGACCACCGTGCCGAGGTAGGGCTCAACCACGAGGGCTTTGCCGAACTCTTCCATGACGATCATATTCTCGATCGCGCCGCCGCCAAGGCCGCCCAGCTCTTCAGAGAAGGGCGCGCCCAGGATGCCGAGCTCATTGGCGAAGGCCGACCAGTAGTCCTGGCGCCAGCCGCTCTCGCTCGCCACGATCTTGCGGCGCGTCTCGAAGTCGTACTTGTCCTGCAGAAAGCTCGCGACCGTGTCGCGCAGCATCGACTGCTCTTCGGAGAAATTGAAGTCCATGGGTCGTCCCTAACTGTGTGGGCCTAGAGGCCCAGGACCATCTTGGCGATGATGTTGCGCTGGATTTCGTTGGAGCCGCCGTAGATCGACGTCTTCCGCATGTTGAAATAGGTCGGCGCGGTGCGGTGGGCGTAGTCGGGGCCGATGGGGTGCATGTTGTCCCCGTCGTTCGGGAAGCCCCGGAAGTAGGGCGCGCCGTAGTGACCGGCGGCCTCCAGCGCCAGTTCGGTGACCCGCTGCTGGATTTCGGTGCCCTTGATCTTGAGGAGCGAGGACTCCGGCCCCGGCCCCTTGCCGGCGCTTTCAGCCGCCAGCGTACGAAGCTCGGTGAACTCCAGCGCCGTCAGGTCGATCTCCAACTCGGCGACCTTGCGCTTGAACTGGGCGTCGCGGATCAGCGGCTCGCCGTCGTCGCCGAGCTCGGTCGTGGCCATGGCGCGGATGCGCTCGATGCCGCGCTTGGAGCGGGCCACGCCCGCAATGCCGGAGCGCTCGTGGGCCAGCAGGAACTTGGCGCAGGTCCAGCCCTTGTTCTCCTGGAAGATGCGGTTTTCCACCGGCACCTTGACGTTCTCCAGCCAGACTTCGTTGACCTCGTGCTCGCCGCCCAGCGTGATGATCGGGCGAACGGTGATGCCCGGCGTCTTCATGTCGATGAGCAGGAAGGAGATGCCTTCCTGGATCTTGGCGTTGGGATCGGTGCGGACCAGGCAGAAGATCCAGTCGGCGTGCTGGGCCAGCGTCGTCCAGGTCTTCTGGCCGTTGACCAGGTAGTATTCCTTGCCGTCATCGCCGGTGAAGCGCTCGGCCTTGGTCTTCAGGGATGCGAGGTCGGAACCGGCGCCCGGCTCGGAATAGCCCTGGCACCACCAGATGTCGCCGCTCAGCGTGGGGGGCAGGAACTTCGCCTTCTGTTCAGGCGTGCCGAAGGTGTAGATCACCGGCCCGACCATGTTGATGCCGAAGGGCAGGATCGGGATCGCATCGGCGCGCGCCTGCTCTTCGGACCAGATGTAGCGCTGGGTCGAGGTCCAGCCCGGGCCGCCGTATTCGGCCGGCCACGCCGGCGCCACCCAGCCCTTCTTGGCGAGCGTGCGGTGCCAGGACAGGAAGTCTTCCTTCGCCAGCTCCTCACCCTCATCCTGCTTGCCGCGCAGGCGTTCAGGATAGTTTTCGGCGATGAAGGCGCGCACTTCGTCACGGAAGGCGATGTCTTCAGGCGAGAAATCGAGGTTCATCGGTAGCTCCCGAGAGCGATGAGGCGGCGCGTGGAAAGAGGCGCGCACCATAGGGATCGAACAGGCGTTTGAAAAGATGACGCTGGCGTCAATTACGGATCAACCGGGCGTGTAGGTGGCGACGGCCAAACGCACAAGACCAATGGCGGCTGCCGCGCCCGTTCCCGCGCCGTCTGAAAGCCCCAGATCGAGTAGCGGCCTGAAGCCCAGCCGCTCCAGAAGGAGGGCGTGACCCGTCTCGGCGGACACCTGCGCGGCCATGCAGTGGTCGGCGGCGTCGGGCCGAATCGCGGCCAGCACAGCCGCCGCCGCGCAGGCGCCGTAGCTGTCGAGCAGGACTGGCGTCTTCTGGCTGCGCGCGGCGACGATGGCGCCGGCGATGGCGGCCATCTCACGCCCACCGACCTGGCGCAGGATGTCGAGCGGATCGGCGGCGCCCTCCCCCTTCGCGCGGGCGGCCGCCTCTTCGACCAGGGCGGGATAGGCGGACCAGTCGGACGCCTCGCCGCCGAACAGGGCGTAGGAAACAGCCGCCGCCGCGACCTCTCCGCCCGTGCCAATTTCACCAAGCGCCAGCAGGTCCGGCTGCTTGGCCAGCGCCTCCATGCCGAAAGCCATGGTCGCGGCACACTCCTTCTCGCTCATCGCGGCGCGCTGGGTGATGTCGGCGACGGGGCGGTCGAGCGCGAGGTCGAAGGCGTCGAGGCCGGCGCCTTGAGCCTGCGCGGCCTGGCTGACGGGCGCGATCCCGGCGGCCATCGCTTCCAGCTGGCCGCGCACGGGCGGCGCTTCGGGGAGGTGAGCGGCAAGACCGTGGCCGCCCGCATAGATGGCGATGACCGGGCGGTTCACCGACGGCGGATTGCGGCCGCTCCAGGCGATTAGCCAGGCGGCGATCTCATCGAGACGCCCAAAGTCCCGGCGGCGAGGCTGCACCTCGGCCGGGCCCGGCAAACTGTCCAGCAGTGCGCGAATGTCGTCGAAGGGGGAAGTCATCCGGGCGGCGGCTTAACGGCCGCGGCCCCATAAGAAAAGGGGCGCCTCGCAGGCTGGAGGCGCCCCTGCCTCGGCCAAGGGGGCAGTCAGGATCAGCCGAGGAAGCGTTTGCAGACGCCGCCGAGCTCGGCGTTCAGCTTTTCCTTCGCATAGCCGTTGGCGTGCTTGGCCGAACGGGCGGCGTCGGAGCGCATGTCGTCAGCCTTGTCGCTGATGTAGGCGACGCGCGCCCGGCCCTCGGTCTTCAGCAGGGCGTTGATCGACGAGGTGTCGATCGACGGATCGGCGCTGGCGATCCCGGCGCAGCGGGAGGCCTGCATGTATTCGACGTCCGAGAGGCGAACGTTCGGTTGGGCGACAGCGGTCGTGGCGGTGGCGGCGGCCAGGACGACGATAGCGGCGATAGTACGCATTGGGGGCTCTCCATTCCCGAAGTGGGCGTGTCCAGTGATGCGACTATGCTTCGACTCTATTTAGAATTCCAATTAACTCGAAGAAATGTTTGCGGGATAGTTTCAGTTATTACTTACATGTCCGTAATGTTCGCAGTGTTCAGATTACGGATCGGTAAGGCCTTGCGCGTGCGGCGGCCTCGGGCGATATCGGCGCCATGGACGCCCCGCCCCGCCCCATCGCCACGCCCTGCATCAAGGTCTGCATCGTCGACGGCGAGAGCGCGCTGTGCCTGGGCTGTCACCGCACCTTGCCGGAGATCGGCGGCTGGGCGCGGCTGACCGACGAGCAGCGGGCCGCGATCATGGCCGAACTGCCCGCGCGCCGCAGCCGCATCCGGCCCGAGAAGCTGGGCCTGGCGTAGAGCGCCGTTCACGGCTCGCAAAGATTCCGCGCGTACATCCAAAGGCATGCTCAGGCACGCCATCATCGCCGTGATCGGCTTTTCGGCGGCGGCGTTCGCCACGGCGACCGTCATCAGGCTCGACCGCGCCCGTGTTCCCGAAGCGCCTGTCCCGGCGGTGATGCAGATTCCGCGCGCCCAGGACGGCCACTATTGGGTGACCGGCGACGTGGGCGACCGGCATATCCGCTTCCTGGTGGACACCGGCGCCACCACCGTCTCGCTGACGCCGGACGACGCGCGCAGGCTCGGCGTCGATCCCGACCGCCTCGCCTATCGCTATGAGGTCTCGACGGCCGACGGCCACGCCCGCGCGGCCAAGGTGCGGCTGACCAGCCTGTCGGTCGGCGGCGCGACGCTGAAGGACGTCGACGCACTGGTGATCGAGAAGGGCCTGCCGACCTCGCTGCTCGGCATGACCTACCTGGGGCGGCTGTCGAAGTTCGAGGCCGGCCCCGAAGGACTGGTGCTCAGCCGCTAGGCCGAGAGCCGGATCTCAGCGGTCCGCAGCGCATCGAGCCCCGCCTCGATCACCTCCACGCCCGCGCCGGGTTTCACACCCTCGACGGTGAGGATGCGCCGCCATGTGCGCGCGCCGGGCAGGCCGTGGAAGAGTCCCAGCATGTGGCGAGTCATGGCGGCCAGGTGCACGCCGCGCGCCAATTGCTGCTCGACGTAGGGAATGTAGCGCTCGACCGCTTCGAAGGCGCTCACATCCTGCGTCGCCTCTCCGAAGATCAGCCGGTCGACCTGCCCCAGTATGGACGGGTCGTGATAGGCGGCGCGGCCCAGCATCACCCCGTCCACATGCGCCAGATGCGCCTGCGCTTCTTCCAGCGAGGCGACGCCGCCGTTGATGACGATGGTCAGCTCCGGCCGCTCACGCTTGAGCCGATAGACAAGGCCGTAGTCGAGCGGCGGGATGTCCCGGTTCTCCTTCGGCGACAGTCCCTGCAGCCAGGCCTTGCGGGCATGCACGATGAAGGTCGTCACGCCGACAGCCGCACAGAGGTCCACCAGCCGGAACAGGCTCTCCTCAGGCTCCTGATCGTCGACGCCGATGCGGCACTTCACGGTCACCGGGACCGACACCGCCGTCCCGATCGCCGCCACACATTCGGCGACCAGCTCCGGTTCGCGCATCAGGCAGGCGCCGAAGCGGCCGCTCTGCACCCGGTCCGAGGGGCAGCCGACGTTGAGGTTGATCTCCGAGTAGCCGAGGCCCTCGCCGATCTTCGCGGAGGCCGCCAGATCGGCCGGCTCAGACCCGCCGAGCTGCAGCGCCACCGGCTGCTCGAACGCGTCGAACCCCAGCAGCCGCTCGCGGTCGCCGTGCAGCACCGCGCCGGTGGTCACCATCTCCGTATAGAGCAGCGCCCGAGCCGACAGCATCCGGTGCAGCGCCCGGCAATGCCGGTCGGTCCAGTCCATCATAGGTGCAATGGATAATCTATGCGCTTGAAATTGCTGCACTTTTCGTAGTATGCTCAATGGGTTAGGTCGACGCGTGTGCACCCGTTTCTACGATATCGCACGACGCTTTTCGCGGCTTTTCGACAGCTCAGTGCACACGGAGCGCACACGAAGATGGCCACCTTTACGAAGCTTCCGTCCGGATCGTGGCGCGTGCAGGTGCGGCGCAAGGGCTGCTCGGTAGGCCAGACCTTCCTGCGACGCGAGGACGCCCGAAGGTGGGCTCGGTCCGCGGAGACTCAGGTTGACCGAGGGGAGACGCCCACGGGCGCAAGGGCCTCCGTCGCCAAGACGTTCGCCGACCTTATTGACCTCCATGTGGCGGACATGAAGGAGGTCGGCAAGGCTCCCGGTCGCTCTAAGGACGCGACGCTGAAGATGCTAAAGCGCCGGCTTGGGAAGAAGCGGTTGGGCGAACTGGACCGCGAATGCATCATCAAGTTCGGCAAGGCGCGCGCCGCGGAAGGAGCCGGCCCGGTGACCGTCGGCATGGACATCGGCGCCATCAAGCTCGTGCTTGAGCACGCTGCAGCCGTCCATGGGCTGCCGGTGCGTGTTGAGCCCGTCAACCTTGGGCGCATCGCGCTCAAGCGGCTGGGCCTCGTCGGCAAGAGCAATGAACGCGACCGCCGGCCGGAGGAAGAGGAGCTCGTGAAGCTTTACGCGCATTTCGACTCCAACCCTCGCCAAGTCATCCCCATGAGCCGGATCATCCGCTTCGCTATCGCCACGGCGATGCGCCAGGAGGAGATCTGTCGGGTAACTTGGGGCGACCTCAACGTCCGGACCAAGATGCTCCTCATCCGCGACCGGAAGGACCCGCGCGAGAAGAAGGGCAACGACCAACGCATTCCGCTACTGGCGGTGTCCGGCTACGACGCCATGGGATTGATCGAGGAGCAGCGGGCTGTCCGCGCCAACCAGGACGACCGCATCTTCTCATATAACCACAAGTCGGTGAGTGCGGCGTTCACGCGGGCCTGCAAGGACCTCAGCATTGAGGACCTTCACTTCCACGACATGCGCCACGAGGGGACGAGTCGGTTGTTCGAAGCAGGCTTTACGATTGAACAGGTGGCGCTCGTTACCGGTCACAAAGATTGGAAGATGCTGCGTCGCTACACCCACCTGAAGCCGGAGGCGCTGCACGGCATCGCGGCTGCAAGGGCTGCTTAGGGCGCGTATGCACGCCCAGCTGTTGGCCGGTGGCGGCGATGTAGTCGTCGACCGTGCGGGGCGATCGGCCAAGATGGTACGATATCGGGGAGCTTTTGCCTTCGCCGACCCCGGTGATCATCTGCCTGGTGTGTCAAGCAGCCCCCGGCGCATCGCCTCAGCGACCGCCTGGGTCCGGGTGCGGACGCCGAGCTTGGCGCAGGCGGCGGCCAGGTGGTCGTCGACCGTTCGAGGTGACAAGCCGAGAATCGCGCCGATGTCCGTCGAACTCTTGCCCTCCCGCGCCCAGAGCAGGCACTCGGCTTGTCGCTTGCTCAGCATGGTGGTTGGAACAGCTATTAAGAAAAATGGGCGGCAGGTTTAGGTCCTGCCGCCCAGTAATTCCGGTTCAGAGGGGACCGAAGCCGGAGGGTCTAGCCACCAAAGCCGACGGCGATCTTGAAGTAGGGACCGTCGAGGGTGCGGTCGGCGTCTTCGTGTTCGCGATAGCCCGCATCGAGGACGTTGAAGTAGCGCTCCCAGCGGTAGCCCGCGCCAACCTTGATGCGCCCGGTCTCATAGGCGAGGCCGAGACTGAGGTCGGCAAGCGGGACAGTGACCGATTTCGAGCGCGCGGCCGGCAGGTCCGTGACATCGACCGTCGGACCAGTCTGAACCACGTCGCGGTTGAAATACTTTCCACTGAAATAAGCAGATGTCTCTTCACCCGCGAACGTGGTCTTTTGCTTGCCGAACATCACGCCGCCGCTCAGCGCCCATTCTAAATCCGCATGTCCATCATCGTCCCCCCAAAGCCTTTTGGCGGCGTCCCACGTGACGGTGGGGCCCATACCTTCGAACTCGCGAGAGGCTGAGATGTGCGACTGATAGTGTGTGTTGTGCGAGAGATATTTCCCTGCCCTGACGGCGGGCACGAACCAATCCGGCACGCTGAACATGTCCAGCTGTGTCGTTGAGCCGAATTGAGCGTAACGTAGTCCCGCGCCAAGGTGGGACTTCATACCAAGGCCCAAGCCCACTTCCCGACCGACATCGAAATCCGCGATCGTATGCTCTTCCCGGTTGGTGACCGTCACATCCGAGTAGTTGTCAGCTCGGATGTATCCGATGGCGCCCGGCTCGCAGGTCGGACCGGGCAGTCCAAAGCAACCGAGAGCGCCCAGCTCAAAGGCCAGCGTCTGGTCGGTAGAGTTCGTCTTCCCGAAGCGCGCGCCGGCGGAAACCGTCCATGCGCTATTGGTCGGCTGGTAGATCAGCCGCACTTGGCGTCCGTCGCCCCAGTCGAGATCCCGGTTCTGGGCTGAGCCCGCCTGCAGGCCGTCAGAAAGCACGTCGGTGAAGGACGGCTTGATGGCCTGATAGGGCGCATCCTGGCGCTGCACCTGCCCGCCGATCTCGACGGTGAAGGGATAGGGCTCGCCCGCCGGATGATCGGGATTGGCGCCTGTCCACCACGGCCCGCCCGTGAATTCCTTGGTGACGCGCAGGCCATAAAGCCTCGGCTCGTTCAAGAAGACGTTGGTGGTAAGGCCTGTGTCATCCGAGAACAGGAAGGCGCCGGTGATGCTGTCGCGGTCGAAAACGTTCTTGACATAGGCCATCACCTTCCAGCCGGCATCCTCGTTGGTGAAGATCGCGGCCAGGTTGACGTTGGTGTAGGCCTTGAGCTTGTCGTAACCTGGCGTGTTGAAAATCCGCGTCCAGGCTTCCGACTGATAGTAGAGGTCGGTGTGCAGCGTCATCAGCCAGTCGGACGGCAGCGGGATGGTGTAGTCGGCGGTGATCGTACCGGTGAAGTGCGGCGCGTTGGGCAGCTCGTTGCCCGACAGATCCTTGAAGAAGCCTTCGCCATGGTTGATGTCGGGCTGGTTGGGATCGAAGCCGGGGTACAGAGTGGGATCGCTCCAGAAACTCATGGCGCCGGTGGTGGCGTCCGCCGCGGTCCCGTCCCACGCACCGTAAGGCCTCTCGGTACCCGGATCGAGGTTGAGGAAGTAGGCGAGCTCGCAGCCGCCCGGATTTCCGCCATTCGGCCCCCCCAAGCCCCACAACAAGTGATTAGAACTGAGTATCGAGCCTCCAGGTGGCGCGTAGAGCGCCACGGGCAAGATGCAGTTGGATGGGAAAGTCGGGAAGGGACGCACAGTCGTCCAACCGGGATGACCGGCGGTGCGGTCCATGATGTCGATGGCCTTCTCGCCATCGGCGACACGGGTGTTCTCATAGCCGCCCTTGAAGCCGAGCTTCAGGTTTTCCATCGGGCGCCAGTCTGCCTCGACCTCCAGCCCCCAGACCCTGGCGTCAAAGTTCAAGTTGACCGCCGAGCGGTTGACGATCTGGGATATTTGATAGCCCGAATAGTCATAGTAGAAGCTCGCTAGATTCAGTGTCAGCCGCCCGTCAAGTAGGGTGTTCTTCGACCCGAGCTCAAAGGCGTTGACAAATTCGGGATCGAAGGTCTTCGGCTGAGTAGCGGAAGCATCCAGAACGCCTTGGGCGATGCCCTCGTTGACGACGCAAGTCGTGCAGTACATGACGATGCCGTACGGCGGCGGATTGGCGCCGCCTGCCTTGTATCCATGTGCATAGGACGCATAGACCAACGTCTCATCAGTGAAGGCCAAATCGGGCTTCCAGTCGATCGCCAGGCGGCCTGTCGGCTCGCGCCATTCCTGGTCGATGACCTCGATGGCCGAGTAGCCGACCGAGTCCGGACCCAGGACCCAACTTGGCACGCGTGGCGCCTCCTTTTTGTCAACCGTCCAGCGCAGGCCGGCCGTAACCTTCAGGTTGTCAGCCAGGTTGTAGTACGCTTCGCCGAACACCGCATACGAGATTAATTTGTAAGGGTTTTTGCTCAAAAAGTAATTATGTCCGCGGTCGTTGAGTTTTCCGATAGGGTTCGGATCCATATAGGTGCAGTTGAATACATTGTATATCTTTCCATAGTCGGGCAATTTCGGCCCGCCCTGTAGGCAATCTCGATTGTCGGTTTGATTAGGAACATAGTGCCCGGGGTCGATTCCACTGTCCGCCGCCACCGCAGAGAGAGAATTTGCAAAGACGTAGTACTTGTCTTCGGTATCGTAGCGCAGGAAGTTGGCGCCCAGGCTGAAATTGAACGGACCGTCGAAAGTCGACCCCAACCTGAACTCCTGGCTGAAGTGATCCGACTTGGCGGTGGACAAGTCCTGCGCGATCAAGCGGTCGGAGCACCCGAGCTGGGGGTCGCAGAATTGCAGGAAACCGTTCGGGCCATTTTGGTACGCCCGGCCCACGGTTCCGCCCGGACTGTTGTCACCGAAGGCGCCCGGGATGGTGTTGAACCTGTTCAGGTCCTGGGTCGAGAAGATGAAATCTCGCGCCCAAGCCGTTTCGGACGTCAGACTCAGGTTGTCGGTCAGATCAAGGTTCAGCTGGAATTCGACGGTATCTGACTTTGCCTTGTACTGCGGTTCGAGACTGGACTCGATCACCCGTAGGTCCCGCGACTGCGTGCTGCTCGCATAGGGGTCGAAAGGCACCCCGAGAGGAAGAATCACGGAAGCGTAGGGAATAGCGAGGCCGTTCGGCACTTCGAATGAATCGGGCGAATAGAGGGAAGATGGCGAGCAGCCTTGGCTGAAAACGCCTTGTATAATCGACACTTTGTAATCCAGCTGGCCATAATCGGGCAAGGCGGCGGTGTAGGGGTAGGCGGACACATCGATGACGCGGTCGGGCGCCCCGTTTACGCCCGGAACAACCAGTTGTTTGACGACGTCGCGCTTGCAGAGCTGTTTGCCGGACCGCAGACGGTCGTCGTTTTCCTCGAAATGTTCCCAGATCAGGTTGGCGTCGATGCGGTCGTTGGGGGCAAAGCGCAGCGACATTCGCGTCGACCACAAATCCCGGCCGTCGATCGGCTGGTTGGTGAGCTGGTTGGTGACAAACCCGTCGCGCTTGGTCCAGGCGCCCGCGATGCGCAACGCCACCTTGTCTTCGACCAACGGCACGTTGAGCATCGCCTCGAGCCGGGTGGAGCCGTAGTTGGCGACGTCGGCGGAGACCTTGGCCTCATAGCTGAACTTCGGCTTTGCCGAGATGATGTTGACCACGCCGGCGGTGGCGTTGCGGCCATACAGCGTGCCCTGAGGCCCCCGCAGCACCTCGACCCGCTGAAGATCGTAGAACTCCTGCTCAAAGAAGTGATTGCGGACGAAGGGCGTGTTGTTGAAGGCCACGGCCACGGCCGGATCGGTCGTCGCCGAAATCGCCTGGGTGCCGATGCCGCGGATCTGGATCGAGTAGGACGTGAAGTTCGTCTTTGTGAACGTCATGTTCGGGACCTGAGTCATCAGGTCCGGACCACCGGCGACCTGCGACCGCGTCAGGTCCTCCTGCGTAAACGCCGAGATCGCGATCGGCACGTCCTGGATGTCTTCTTCCCGCTTCTGCGCCGTGACGATCAGCGCCTGGACCGTGCCCTGGTCAGCGCCGTCCCCCGCGGCGCTTCCGGACTGGGGGTCAGCGGCCCTCGCGATCTGCAGGACCCCCTCAGCAGTGCGCTGGACAGTGAGATCGCTGCCGGCGAGCATGATCTGCAAGGCCTCTTCGGGAGAGTATTTGCCGCTCACGGGCGACGACGTGCGGCCGAGGACATCACGGCCTGCAAATATCACTTGCTGTTCTGCAGTCCGGGCATAGGCGCGCAGAGCGATATCGAGTGGCTGCGCAGGAAGATCGAAGCTGTACTCCGGCTGTTGAGCCGCAGCGGATCCCGTCGACAGCGCGAGCGCGCCTGCCAATGCGGTCGCTCCCAGCAGCAGACTGCGCGTGGTCCTTTGAAATCGTGCCATTGCCCCCTCCCCATGGGTCGATTGTCGTTTTGCCCAGCGGTTCGCAGGGCGCGGAGAGATGAACGCAACGCTGTCGGAAAACCTCAGAAGGCCTCCAAATTTTTTCCCTCAGGCATCGGGCGCCGTCGAGTGCAGGACCACGCCGTCGGAACCCCATACCGCGCGGACGGGCAGGAAGCCGTTGACGGCGCCGATGAAGGCGTTGACGTCGCCCGCGTCGAAAGTGCCATACACCAAGGCCGCGCCTGCCTTCGCATCGGCGATCCGGATCTTCCGATCGGTGTAGCGGTTTACCCGCTCGACAGCTTCAGCGAGGGGCACTCCATCGAAATCCAGTTTGCCGTCTTGCCATGCCGTCGCCTGCTCGATGTCGGCGACTTGGATCGTTGGTCGGGCCGAATCGGCTGGCGCCACCATGGCTTGGCCAGCGCGCAGTTCGACAGGCTTCGGGACTTTGGGAGAGGCAAGGGCCGAGATCAGCGGGGCCTTCGGTGAAACGAGGACGCGGCCCTCAATCAGGGTCACCCGCACCTCGGGTTTGAGGATGTCAATGTTGAATGCCGTGCCAGTTGCGACCACGGTCTGATCGCGGGCAGTTACGGAGAAGGGGCGAGATCGGTCGTGGGCGACATCAAAGCGCGCCTGGCCCCGTATCAGCGCCAACCGACGCTCGCCCTTAGTGTAGCGCACCCTCACGCGGCTCAGCGCGTCAAGCGATACCACGGACCCGTCGTTGAGCGTGATGATGCGACGCTCACCGACGCCCGATTGATAGACCTCACCCTGTGTGGCTAGCGGCCACACGCCGGCGCCTGTCATTAGGATGGCGGCCGCAACGAGCCCTGCAGCGAGACGCCTGCGAGGCATTTGAAGCAGGGCGGTGATACCTGACCACCGCGCCGTAGCCTGCCCCTGAACCCGTCCGAGTAGTGCGCGCCGGGCGCGGATCAGCTCAGGCGATGTGACATGATCATCAAAATACGTCCAGACCTCCCCGCTCACCTCGAAGACGTGTTGGTGGCGCTCGTCGGCCTGCAGCCACACCTCGAAATCAGCCTCGTCTTCGGCGCTCCATTCAGCTTCGTTCATTCGCTGCCGCCAGATCATGGCGCGCTCGAACATTGCGGCGGTGGCCGGGTCGGTCGGGGTGTGCTTCGCCTTCATAGCCGCCCGAACCTCTCAGCCAGGCGCAGGCCCGCCTTGGCGATGTGCTTTTCAACGGCGCTCACGGTCATGCCGTACAGCGCGGCGATCTCCCGCTGTTTCATCCTATCCACCCGAGACAGGAGGAATATGTCGCGTGTGCGGCCGCCAAGCTCATCGAGCGCCTTCAACACTTCGGTCAAGGACTCCTGGCTTAGAAGAACGCGCTCCGGCCCGCGATCCTCAACAAGATTGCGCGCAATTGGGCCGCCGGCCCCGAACTCTGCTCCCGATTCATCGAGGCTGTTATGGTCGGCTACACGATGGCTGGCCGAGCGGCGAGCACGATCGCGTAACAAGTTGGCGGCGATGCGGAAGATGAAGGTCTCAGGGTTATCACTGGGAACCGGCTCGTCACGGCGGACAAGGCGGAGGAAGACCTCTTGCGTGAGGTCCTCGGCGACCTCGCGCGCATCGACACGCCGGAGGAAGAAGCTCATCAGGGGCCGCCGATAGCGCGCCACCAGCCGCTTCGCCTCTACCTCCCCGTCTTCGGCCGGACCCATCCTCACCGTCATCGCTCGCACATGCGTACACACACGCGAAAAGGCTGAGCCCGTTCTTCGGCTTGTCAACGGCCCTCATCAGCGCCTAGCGCAACAGCCCTCGCGCAATCGCCTCCGCAACCGCCTGGGTTCGCGTCCGCACGCCTAACCGCTCGCAAGCGGCGGCGATGTGCTCGTCCACAGTTCGGGGGGATAGGCCGAGGATGACACCTATGTCGGTCGAGCTTTTGCCTTCTCGGACCCATAGGAGGCATTCGAGTTGTCTTGAAGTCAGCATCTGATCGCAAAAGAAAAAGGCGGCGGAGCGTGGGCCGATCCGCCGCCTTAGTGTTCCGGTTCAGAGGGGACCGAAGCCGGAGAGGGTGCCCGCTAACCGCCGAAACCGACGGCCAACTTGAAATAGGGCCCGTCGATAGTCCGATCGTACGACTTATGCTCGTCTAGCCCGCCATCGATCAGATCGAAATATCGATCGTAGCGATAGCCCGCGCTGACCTTAATTCGCTGAACGGAGTAGGATAAGCCTAGCGCCGCCCCAGCATAAGGAACAGTTACTGACTTGGCGCGGTGAATATCGGTGGCGATCGGCGTGTTAGGCGTCGTCGTCTGATATTTAATGGTCCCTTTGTAATAGCTCCCGGTGATGTCCCAAGCCTCGTCAAGCTTCTGCTTGCCAAACAAGACCCCTCCCCCGAGAGTCCAGTCGAGGTTGAAGCCGCCTTGCTCGCCCACCGGCGTCAGGCGCTTGCTCGCATCCCACGACACAATTGGACCCGCGCCCTCGAAGCTTCGGTCTGCCTCCAGCGTGGCGGCGTTCTTGTGGAAATGGCGAGGATATTTGAAGAAATTTGTGGGCGCGAAGACGTAGTCCGGGGTCCCTAGAATACGAAGGTGGCTTTCCGAGTTGAATTGCCCGTAGCGCAGCGCAAGTTTTACCGATGATTCCGAGCCCGCACCAAGCCAGCCCACCCCGAGGTCGCGGCCCACCGAGAAATCCACGAGGGTGTGGTCTTCGCGATCTTGCGCATCCGATATTACGTAGTCGTAACGTGTTTGGGGAAACGCCGGCGGCAAGCCAGGATAGAAACGCACCGCGGTTCCGAGATTTATTTCGCCAGCTGTGCCGTTTGTCTTCCCAAACTGTGCAGCGGCGGAAACATTCCACGGGCTGCTGGGCGCCCGATAGGTCAGTTTCACCTCTCGGCTGTCGCCCCAATCGAGGTCCTCGCCTTGAGGTTTTCGTGGGTCCAGCGCCTCAGGGAATGGCGCCGTAAAAGCCGGCGAGAACGCTTGGTTGGGCGCGTCGAAGCGCGAGGCGCCGCCGCCCAGTTCAACCGTCAACGGATAGGGTTCACCCGCGGCATGGTCCGGGTTCGCGCCCGTCCACCAGGGGCCACCGGTCCACTCCTTAGTGACACGAATGCCATAGAGCCTGGGCTCTGTCAGGAAAACGTTGGTCGTTAGGCCCGTGTCGTCGGAGTTCAAGAACGCGCCGGTAATGGAATCCTTGTCAAAGACGTTCTTGACGTAGGCCATCACCTTCCAGCCCGCGTCCTGGTTGGTGAAGATCGCCGCCAGGTTGACGTTGGTGTAGGCCTTGAGCTTGTCGTAGCCTTCCATGTTGAAGATTCGTGTCCAGGCCTCCGACTGGTAATAAAGGTCTGTGTGCAGCGTCATCAGCCAATCGGACCGCAGCGGGATCGTGTAGTCGGCGGTTACCGTCGCGGTGAAATGCGGCGCATTCGGCAGCTGGTTACCGCTCAGGTCCTTCTCGATGCCTTCGCCGTTGTTGGGCACGCTGGCCGGGTTGAAGCCGGGATAGTTGTTCCCCCAAAAGGTCGGATCGAGTCCCTGCGGGTTCGGCGTATATGCTTGTTGCGTCGCTGGATCGTGGTTCAGCAGATACGCCTCGACACATGGGTTGCTCAGGCTCCACCAGAGTTCGCCCGTGTACGTCACCCACCAGACCGGCAGAATGCAATTTGACGACATGGTCGGAAATGGCTTGTAGACCATGTAGTAGGGATTGCCCGCGGTGCGGTCCATCAGGTCGATGGCCTTCTCGCCGTCGGCCACTCGGGTATTTTCATAGCCTCCTTTGAAGCCGAGCTTCAGGTTGTCCACGGGTCGCCATTCGGCTTCCAGCTCAGCTCCCCAGATATGGGCGTCGAAGTTCAAATTCAGCGCTGAGCGGTCGACGATCTCGGAGATCTGGTAGTCCTTGTAGTTATAGTAGAAGACGTCACCGTTGAGCGTCAGCTTGCCGCCAAGCAGGGTGTTCTTGCTGCCGATTTCGAACGCGTCGACGAACTCGGGGTCAAAGGTCTTGGGATGGGTAAGCAGTTCGTGTGTGACCCTTTGCTGCGTCTCGACGTCGCCGTTGACGATCGGGCCGTAGGTCGCGATGACGGGCGGGGGCGGATTGGCGCCGCCTGCCTTGTAGCCATGTGCGTAGGACGCATACAGAAGCGTCTCGTCTGTGAAGGTGAAATCCGGCTTCCAGTCGATAGCCAACCGACCGGTCGGCTCGCGCCATTCCTGCACGACCACTTCCGACACCGGATACCCAGCGTGTCCGGACGCCAGCAACCAGCTGGGGATCAATGGCGCGCGCTTCTTATCAACTGTCCAACGCAGGCCGCCGGTCACCTTGAGCGCGGGGGTGATTTGATAATAAGCCTCGCCGAAAATGGCATAGGAAATTAGCCGGTAGGGGTTTTTGCTAAGGAAGTAATTGTGCCCCTGGTCGTTGAGATTGCCGATGGGATTGGGATCTATATAGATGCAGTTGATAACGCCATTGATAACGTTGGGGTTACCCGGCAGAAAGTTGTCCAGGCATTCACTGTTATCCGAAACGCCTCCAACATAAGGGGTCGTCCGCGAGCCCCACTGCTGTGATGCGAACATGGTCAGGCTGTTGACGAATACGTAGTATTTGTCCTCCGTATCGTACCGCAGGAAATTGGCACCCAGGCTGAAGTTGAAGGGGCCATCGAAATCCGAACCAAGCCTGAATTCCTGGCTGAACTGCCTCGACTTCGCCGTGGACAGGTCGGCCAGCACGAGCCGGTCCGAACAGCCGAGCTGCGGATCACAGAACACCCCCGCGTCGTCGACGATCCCGCCGCCGGGAACATCGCCGCCGACGCAGAAATTGCCGCACTCCGTCGCCGTCTTGAATGCGCCGGGCTTGGTATTGAATCGGTTGAAGTCTTGCGTCGAGAAAAGGGAATCTGCGCTGTACGCCGTTTCCGAACTGAGCGTAAGCCCGTCTGCAATGTCGATGCTGACCTGCAGCTCCCCAAGGTCGCTCTTGGCCCGATATTCGGGGTCGCGCGTGGACTCGATCACCCGCAGATCCCGCGACTGGGTTGCGCTAAGATACGGATCTTCGGAATCGCGAACCGGATTGCCAAGATTGGCAGTGGGTCCGTAATAGGGTAGCGCAAAGCCGTTCGGCGTCTGGAACGAGTCCGGCGAATAGAGCGACGCCGCAACGCACCCCTGGCTGACGTAGCTCGCCGCACCGAAGGCGCCGCCGCCATGAGTAGGCACTGGAACTCCGCCGATCTCGGTCTTCAAGTCTTTATGGCAGAGCTGCTTGCCGCTGCGCAGGCGGTCATCGTCTTCCTGGAAGTGTTCCCAGATCAGGTTGGCGTCGATGCGGTCGTTGGGACTGAAGCGCAGCGATAACCGCGTCGACCACAGGTCGCGCCCATCGATGGGATTGCCGGTGATCTGATTGGTCACATAGCCGTCACGCTTGGTCCAAGCGCCGGCGAGGCGTAGTGCGACCACATCGTCGACGAGCGGCATGTTGACCATGCCCTCAAGTCGGGTGCTGCTGTAGTTCGATACGTCGCCCGAAAGCTTGGCTTCGTAGCCGAACGTAGGCTTGGCAGAGATGATGTTGACCACGCCTGCCGTGGCGTTGCGGCCGTACAGCGTGCCTTGGGGGCCGCGCAGGACTTCGACGCGCTGGAGGTCGTAGAATTCCTGCTCGAAGAAGCGATTACGCACGAACGGCGTGTTGTTGAAGGCGACGGCCACGGCCGGATCGGTCGTCGCCGAAATGGCCTGAGTGCCGATGCCGCGAATCTGGATCGAATAAGACGAGAAGTTCGTCTTGGTGAAGGTCATGTTCGGGACCTGGGTCATCAGGTCCGGACCGCCAGCAATCTGGCTTCGCTCCAGTGACTCTTGCGTGAATGCGCTGATCGCGATCGGGACGTCCTGAATATCCTCTTCGCGCTTCTGCGCGGTGACAATCAGCGCCTGGACGGTGCCCTGGTCAGCGCCGTCCCCCGCGGCGCTCCCGGACTGGGGGTCGGCGGCGGCCTCGATCAGGAAGACGCCGGACGTGTTGCGATGAACTTGCAGGCCGGTGCCGGCGACGAGCATCGCGATCGCCTCGTCAGCGGAATAGCTGCCGTTCAGCGCCGGGGCGTTGAACCCCTTGGTGTCCCCAACGGCGAACATGAGTTGCTGGTGCGTCTGCTGAGCAAAGGCGCGCAGGGCTGTGTCCAGCCGTTGCGACGGCACATCCAGCTCGAACCGCTGCTCCTGCGCGTAAGCCGGGGCCGTCATGAGTGACAGCGCGCCGGCCAGCGCGGTGCCGGCCAGACAAAGGCCGCGGATATTCCTTCGATGGATGCTCATTTGCCCCTCCCCTGGGTCTTATGTCTGCCGGGCCACCTTGTGGGCGGCTCCTGCTGGGATGGACGCAAGCTGCCTCGGATTCCTCCAAGCGCCGCGCGAAAATCGCGCGCGGTAAAACCTAGACTATTGATTCGATTGCAAAATGACCTTGTCTGGCTCGTACACGACCTGCACTGGATGGAACTCGTCAACAGCTTCAAGGAAGGCTTTGACGTCGCCGGCGTTGAAAGCGCCGGTGATCGGCAAGGCGGCGGCCTTCGCGTCGGCAACGACGATCTTGCGTTCGGTGTAGCGGTTGACGCGCTCGACGGCCTGGCCCAGCGGCTCATCGTCGAACAATAGCTGGCCCTGTTGCCAGGCTGTCGCCTGCGCGAGGTCAGTCTGTTCGACTAGGTCGGCAGTGGCCGCCGGTTTGACGACCAGCGACTGGCCAGCGCGCAGCTCAATCGTCTTCCGCGCTGGCGGTTCCTGTCTCAGCAGACTGGGCGCCCGGGGCAGGACCAGGACCCGCCCCTCGATCAAGGTCACCCGTACCTCGGGCGACACCATGTCGATGTTGAAGGCGGTGCCGGTCGCGATCACCTCGCGATTGCGGGCAACCACGCTGAACGGCCGCGAAGCGTCGTGCGCGACGTCAAACCGAGCCTGACCCTGCTGGAGCTCCAGGCGCCGCTCGTTCTTGGTGTAGCGTACGCTCACCCGGCTCATGGCGTCGAGGGACAGCACGGAGCCGTCCTTGAGCATGACCACGCGCCGCTCACCAAGGCCGGTGCGGTAGACCTCGCCCTGGTTCATGATGGCCAACCCACCAGCGGCGCCCACCACGCCGGCAACGAGAACTGCGGCGATCGCGCGTCGGCTGGGCTGGGCGGGCCTGGCGGTCCAGCGCCCCCTGACCTGCCGCTGGAAACGGCCGAGCAGGTCGCGCCGCACCCCGATCAGCTCGGGCGAGGCAGCATGGCGATCAAGGAAATCATGGACGTCGCCGACCATGTCGTAGGCGTGGACGTGGCGCTCATCGGCCTGAAGCCAGACCTCGAGTTCGGCCTCATCATCGATGGACCATTCGCCCTGGTCCCGGCGCTGGCGCCACAGGGTGGCGGCTTCCAGCATCTCGTCGGTGACGGCGGCGCTCAATGTCGTCGTGTTCGTCATCGCGCACCGAACCTTCTGACCAGATGCACGGAGCCGCGCGCGACGTGCTTCTCGACCGTGCTGACCGCCATGCCGTAGGCGGCGGCGATATCCCGATGCTTCATCTTCTCCAGACGAACCAGCAGAAAGATGTCCCGGGTCACCGGTCCCAGTTCGTCGAGCGCCCGCACCACCTCCATCAGCGCCTCCTGACTGAGAAGGACGCGCTCCGGCCCCCGATCCTCCAGCAGCCCGGCCTCAATGGTCCGCGCCTCCATGGTGGCGTCGACCAGATCCTCCAGGCTTGTGTGCTCGCTCGCCCGATGGCTGGCGGCGCGCCGGGCGCGGTCGCGCAGCAGGTTGGCGGCGATCCGGAAGACGTAGATCTCAGGGTTGTCGACGGGGACAGCCTCCTCGCGCCTCATGAGACGGAGGAAGACCTCTTGCGCGAGGTCCTCAGCGTCCTGCGGTTCGCGCACCCGGCGGCGGAAAAAGCTGAGCAAGGGGCCGCGAAAGCGCGCCACCAGCTGCTCGGCTTGATCTGCCTCGACGTTGACCGAACCGTTCTTGCCCACTGACCTCACCGCCTCGCGTACGAGCGTGCGTGTAAAAGGCTGGGCGCGATTCCCACCTTGTCAACGTCATTATGACGAGGGGTCTTGCAACAATCCCCGAGCGATCGCCTCCAAAACGGCTTGCATGCGCGTGCGCACACGCAGCCGCGCGCAAGCGGCCGCAAGGTGCTCGTCGACGGTGCGCGGTGACAGGCCGAGGATGGTCCCAATGTCGGTCGAGCTCTTGCCCTCCCGGGCCCACCGAAGGCATTCGAGCTGTCGCGGCGTGAGCATCTGAAATCGAAAAAAGAAGGGCGGCGGAGCGTGGGCCGATCCGCCGCCTTAGTGTTCCGGTTCAGAGGGGACCGAAGCCGGAGAGGGTGCTTGCGCTAGCCGCCGAAGCCGACGGCCAATTTGAAATATGGCCCGTCGATGGTCCGGTCTTTCTTCTTTGCGTCGGTGAACCCGCCATCGATTGCATCGAAGTAGCGCTCCCATCGGTAGCCGGCGCCGATGCTGAAGCGATCCACCTTATAGGTAAGGCCTAGGCTGGCGCCCGCCATGGGCACGGTCACCGACTTAGTGCGCGAGATTGGATCGAGCGTCATCGATGTCGATGTCGTGGGTATAGGTGTCGGCACTTGGCGGATCGGTCCGGTCGTCAGCGTCAGCAGCGTGGTCTTGTAGAAATCCGACCGCTCGGTTCCCGTAATCTTTGCGGTCTGATCTCCGAAGATGGCGCCCGCAGTCAGAGACCAATCAACGTCCAGATGGCCCATTTCACTGCCCAAGAGCGTGTAGGCGGCGTCCCAGGTGGCCGTCGGTCCCAGGCCTTCGAACTCGCGGCTCGCATCGAATATGGCGCGGTCGACGGTATGCGTGGCAGGAGCGTTGAAGAGAATGTCGAGGAACGACCTCGCCGAACCCGCGCCGATATGCCAATCGGGAACACCACGAAGCTCCGCGTTTGTGATCGATTTCAGATTCACGTAGCGAAGGCCGCCACTTACGCGCGAGGTCACCCCTTGCCCGATACCGATATCGTAGCTCACCGCGAAATCGACGAGTTCGTGGTCTTCGGTGGTATTCACGAGGGCTTGGGCGTTATTAGCCTGACTGAGGCGTGTCAGCGGTCCGTAGTTAGGGTCGTCGGTGAATGAACAGAGAAAGGCTAAGTTGCCGCCAAATACGCAGACCGGATCGGTATACTGTGTGGCGCTCGGCTTGCCGAAGTGGTTTGTCCGCCCGCGGCGAAGCGCAGCTGACACGCTCCACGGTCCGGCCTCGGGTCGCCAGGTAACCCTCACACCACGGCCATCGCCCCAATCGAGGTTCTGTTCCTGTGCGCTGCCAAAGATATCCAGCGGTGCTGCAAACTGGTCCTCAAATGTCGGCGAGAGCGGTGCATTGGGCGCATCGTGCCGCTGAATCTGACCGTCGAGTTCGATTGTGAACGGATAAGGCCCATCATGCCGCTGGCCAAATGAGCCCACCAGCGATCCACCGGACCAAGCCTTGGTGACGCGAAGACCATAGAGGCGCGGTTCGGTCAAGAAAACGTTGGTGGTCAGGCCGGTGTCGTCGGAATTGAGGAAAGCGCCGGTGATGGCCGTCTCGTCGGTGACGTTCTTGATGTAGGCCATGATGTTCCAGCCGGCCTCTTCATTGGTGAAGATCGCCGCCAGGTTCATGGTGAAATAGGGATGAAGTTTGTCATACTCGTGATCGTTGAACACGCGCCACCAAGATTGGGATTGCCAATGCAGATCGGTGTGCAGTGTCGCTAGCCAGTCGTTCGGCAACGGTACGGAGTAATCGCCGGTGATCGTTGCAGTCCAGTGCGGCGCGTTGGGCAGCTCGTTGCCACCGAGAGACTTAGCGATGCCTTCCCCACCGTTGGGCGCAGTGGTCGGATCCCAACCAGGATATGTCCTGTTGGTGACGATGCCACCGGGCCAGACTAAACCTGGATAGTCGTTCGGATCAGTGCTCCAATTGGTGTAGTTGATCGTGCCGTCGTGACCGACGGACACCGATGGCGAGGCTGGATCGACACCGATCTGATAGGCAAGTTCACACCCACCGGGATTGCCCCCGGAAACGCCCCCCAGATTGACCAGTTCCGGATTGCCGGGCGCCGAGGTGTCGCCGACGAACAGCCATGCTGGCAGAATGCAACTCGACGCGAACGTCGGGAAGGGGCGGACGAGCAGCCACCGGGAATCACCCGCAGTGCGATCCATCAGGTCGATGGCCTCCTCGCCATCGGCGATCCGGGTTTTTTCATACCCCCCCTTGAGACCAATTCGCAGGTTCTCAACAGGCCGCCAATTCGCCTCCAACTCGACACCCCACACGGTGGCGTCGAAGTTTCTGTTGAAGGCCGAACGGTCGACGATTTCTGAAATTTGATAGTCCTTGTAGTCGTAGTAAAAAGCCGCAAGATTCAGCGTCGCTCGTCCGCCGGCCAACGTGTTCTTCGAGCCGAGTTCATAGGCATCAACGAATTCCGCGTTGAAAGTCTTCGGCCGGGTTGCCGATTCAGCGCTGTTGGACTGCGCCACAGACGCGTTGCCGTAGAAGGCGCGCACAAACCCTGGTGGATTGGCGCCGCCGGCCTTGTAGCCGTGAGCGTAAGATGCGTAGACAAGCGTCTCGTCCGTAAAGGCGAGATGGGGCTTCCAATCGATCGCAAGACGGCCAGTCGGCTCGCGCCATTCCTGCCTGATATTCTCGGCGACGGGATATCCGAGGTTTTGCGAGATCAGGATCCAGGTCGGAACCCGAGGCGCCTCCTTCTTATCCACGGTCCAGCGCAAGCCTGCAGTGACCTTAAGATTGTCCGTGACGTTGTAATAGGTTTCGCCAAATACAGCGTAACTGATTAGTTTATAGGGGTTTTTCGATAAAAAGTAATTATGACCTTGATCATTTACCTTATCGATGGGGTTTGGATCCATATATGTGCAGCCCGTGACCGGGTACACCCCGGCGGGATCGCCCGTAATGTAACCATTTAAGAGGCACTCGGCGTTGTCGGTTACATTCGGAACATAGTCGCCAGAGTAGATGCCGTACAGAGAATCGGCGGCGATCAGGCTGATCGAATTGATGAAGACATAATATTTATCCTCGCTGTCGCCGCGAAGATAGTTGGCGCCCACACTGAAATTGAACGGCCCATCAAAATTGGACCCGAGCCGCAATTCCTGGCTGAACTGACGCGATTTGGATGTCGATATATCCACCGCAACAAGGCGGTCGGAGCAACCGAGCTGTGGATCACAGAATACGCCGTTCTCGTCGATCACACCCCGAAGGAAAGTCGAGTCTTGGGGGCGTACCAACCACGCACCAGGGGCGGTGTTGAAGCGGTTGAAATCCTGCAGCGAGTAAACCATGTCATTGGCATAAGCGGTTTCTGACGACAGTGTGAGATTGTCAGCCAGGTCAAAGTTGACCTGAAGTTCGCCCAGATCGTTCTTAGCCCTGTAGGTCGGGTCGACTGTCGATTGAATAACGCGAAGGTCTTCTGGCTGGTCGTTGGTTGTCGAAATGACGGCCGGGTCAGAACTCTCTGTCACGCTGGAGTAAGGGTCTCTCAGCGCAGTCGGAAGGCCAATACCGGTCAACGGCACATAGTAGGGCAGCATCAACCCGTTAGGGCGCTGAAATGAATCCTGTGCATACAGCGAATTGCGAGCGCACCCTTGGCTGAAGGTCGCCTGGACGCCGTTAACGATGCTGGTATAGCCCGTGCTGGGCAATGGGGAATAGTAGTCCGGGAATGCGAACCCGGCGACGTCGGTGACGACGTCCTTCTTGCAGAGCTGCTTGGCGGAGCGCAGTCGGTCGTCGTCCTCCTGGAAGTGTTCCCAGATGAGATTGACATCGAGGCGATCGCTGGGCGTCACACGCAGCGACAGCCGCGTCGACCATAAATCGCGGCCGTCAATAGGTGCGCCGGTGAGTTCGTTGAAGGCATAGCCATCCCGCTTTGTCCAAGCCCCTGCCAATCGGAGGGCCACAGCGTCTTCAACCAGCGGGATATTAACCATCCCTTCAACGCGGCTGGAATTGTAATTGCTGACGTCGGCCGAACCCTTTGCTTCAAAGTTGAATTTCGGCTTGGCGGAGATGATGTTGACGACGCCCGCGGTCGCGTTGCGACCGTAAAGAGTGCCCTGCGGCCCACGGAGCACCTCGACGCGCTGCAGGTCGTAGAATTCCTGCTCGAAGAAGCGGTTGCGCGTGAATGGTGTGTTGTTGAAAGCAACAGCGACGCCGGGATCTGTCGTCGCTGAGATTGCCTGTGTGCCGATGCCGCGCAACTGGATCGAGTAAGACGAGAAGTTCGTCTTGGTGAAGGTCATGTTGGGGACCTGCGTGATCAGGTCCGGGCCACCGGCGACTTGTGATCTTGTTAAATCTTCCTGGGAAAAGGCCGAAATCGCGATCGGCACGTCCTGGATGTCTTCCTCCCGCTTCTGGGCCGTGACGATCAGCGCCTGGACGGTCCCCTGGTCAGCGCCGTCCCCCGCGGCGCTTCCGGACTGGGGGTCGGTATTGGCCGCGATCTGGAGCACCCCCTTGCTGGTGCGGCTGACCTTGAGTTCTGTGCCCGCGAGAAGGACCTGCAGCGCCTCGTCCGCCGAGTAGCTGCCGTTGAGAGGCGGCGCGCTCAGATTCTTCGTTTCCGCCTCGGCGAAGATAACCTGCAGCTGAGCCTGCCTTGCGAATGTCTGCAGCGCCGCATTGAGCGGCTGTGCCGGCACGTCGAACTCGTAGCGGCGCTCCTGGGCGCTTGCTTGCGTGGCGCCCAAGGCGAGCGCGCCGGCCAAGGCCGTCGCCCCAAGTAGAATCCTGCGCGTGCTGCTGCGGTTAGAAGTCATTTGCCCCTCCCCATGGGTCTTATGTCCGTCAGGTCGTCTGGTGCGGACCTTCTGGACAGATGGACGCAGGGCGAAAGGAATCCTCAGAAGAATCTACTCGTCGTCACCCAGAGGGTTGATCTAGTTCAAGAATTATCCCGTCGGGCCCGGTCACGGCGTGGACGGGCAGGAAGCTGTTCACGGCCTCCACAAAGGCGTCGATGTCGCCGGCGTTGAACGTGCCGCTGACGGTGATCGCCCCCACCGTATCGTCGGCCACGGCGATCTTTTCGCTGGTGTATCGGTTTACCCGCTGCACGGCCTGGGCGAGCGGTTCGTTGTTGAAGACGAGCTGGCCCTGCTGCCAGGCGGTCGCCTGCTCCAGGTCGGCGGTGGCCACCTTCGGCGCCCCGCCGTCATCCTTCGCCACGAGCGATTGGCCAGCGCGCAGGGTCACCGCCTTTGAGGCGGATGGCGCGGGCCGCAATGGACTTCGGCCTTGCTGAAGGACGACCACCCGGCCCTCGATGAGGGTGACGCGGACTTCCGGCGCCAGCATGTCAACATTGAACGCTGTGCCGGTCGCGATGATTTCTCGGTCGCCCGCGGTGACGCTGAAGGGACGCGACGCGTCGTGCGCGACGTCGAACCTGGCCTGTCCGCGCTCCAGCGTCAGGCGGCGCTCCGCCTTCGTGTAGTGGACCGCGACTTTGCTCATCGCATCGAGCGACAGAACCGAGCCGTCATTGAGGATGACGGCGCGCCGCTCTCCGCGCTTGGTCTGGTAGACGTCACCCCGCTCGACGAGAGCCCAGGCCCCAGCGCTTCCGACCACGCCGGCGACGAGGGCCGCGGCGATGGCCCGACGGGTGGGAGCCTGCAACACCACGGCTGGACCGGTCCAGCGGGCCCTCGCCCTGCGATGCACGCTGGCGAGCACCTCTTTGCGCGCACCAAGCAGCTCTGGAGATGAGGCGTGGTGGTCGATGAGGCCGCAGAGCTCACTGATTTCCGCGTACGCCAGGGCGTGGCGCTCATCGGCCTGCAGCCAGATCTCGAAGTTGGCTTCGTCGTCGACCGACCACTCGCCGCTGTCGATCCGATTGCGCCAGAGCATGGCGGTTTCGAGCATCTCGTCAGTCACGGCCGGGGCGTTCTCCGTGCGGGCGGTCATGGCCGGTGAACCCTTCGGACGAGGAGGATGGCCGCCTTGGCGACATGCTTCTCCACTGCGCTGACCGTCATGCCATAGATCGCGGCGATGTCCCGGTGCTTCATCCGCTCAAGCCGCGAAAGCACGAAAATCTCGCGTGTCCGAGTGTCGAGCTTGTCCAGGACCCGCTTCACTTCCATCAGGGCCTCCTGGCTCAGAAGGACGCGCTCGGGCTGACGTTCCTCAACAAGAGCTGGCTCCAGCAGCCCGCGCCCAGCGAACTCACCGGACTGGTCGTCGAGGCTGGCGTGCTCGCCGGCCCGATGGGTCGCGGCGCGGCGGGCGCGGTCGCGGAGCAAATTGACCGCGATTCGGAAAACGTAAATCTCGGGGTTGTCCACCGGCGCTGCGTCGTCACGACGAAGGATGCGCAGGAAGACTTCCTGCGTGAGGTCCTCCACCTCCGACGGATCGGCCACCCTGCGCGAGAAGTAGCTCAGCAGCGGACGACGGAACCGCGCGACCAGATGCTCGGCTTCTTCCGTAACAAGAATGGGATCGGATTTTCCCACCGACTTTCAGCCTCTCGCATGTGCGTACACGCGAAAGGCTGCGCCCATCCGGGTGCCTGTCAAGCTGGACACAGAAACCCACGTGGCCAAGGCGGCAGTAGGCGGTGGTGCTAAGACGGTAGCAGGGCATGCCTGAACCAGGCGACGCGGACCTGGTCGCCCTTGGCGGTGAAGCCGACGAGGTTGAGATTGCCGTAGTACTCGGCCCACATGGGCGTGCGCGCCTTCTCGTCGAGCTCGTGGGCCTGGAGGATCGTGGCCACGCCCTGGATGTCGTAGGGCATGTGCTCAAGGCACCAGGCCTCCATCGTGGTGATGGTGTGGCGGGTCAGCAGGATGGCCAGCGATTGGCGGCGGAACTCCGGCGCGACGGCACAACGGTAGAAGGCGAAGTTGGAGCGCAGCGGCGCGTAGGCGTTCAAGTTGACGGTGCTGACCCCGACCAGCTTTCCATCGGCGTAGGCCATCGAACAGAGATCGGCTACGCGCTTCGCGGCCTCCTCCTTGTTGATCATCCTGTTTTCGACCCAAAAGCCGGTGGCGTCGGCCGAATGGCGGGGATCGTTGCGCTTCCACGCCGTCTCGAAGTGGATGTTCGCCATGGAGAACTCCTGGAAAAGAAGAAGAGGCGGCGAGCCCCCAGCTCGCCGCCTCCAGGTGTTCCGGTTTCAGAGGGGACCGAACCGGAGGGCCGTTCTTAGACCTAGCCGCCGAAGCCGACCGAGACCTTGAAGTATGGGCCATCGACTGTCCGGTCCTCGCTCTTCGGCATCGCGTACCCGCCGTCGATGGCGTTCTGGTAGCGCTCCCAGCGATAGCCCGCGCTCGCCTTGAAGCGGTCGACAGCGTAGGACAAGCCCAGGCTGGCGCCATAAGTCGGCACGGTGACCGACTTCGAGCGTTCATAGCTGATCGGCGGCAGTTGGGTGGTGCTGATCGGGAAACCGGCGCTTTGAGTAAACGTATATTGATAGAAGGACTCCTTCAACTCACTGCCGTCGATGGCGGTTTTGCGTTTGCCGAACAGGACGCCGCCAGTTAGCGACCAATCCACCCCGAGCACGCCTACGTCGCTGTTACCCAGCAGCGCCTTCGAAGCATCCCAGTTCAGCATCGGACCGGCCCCCTTGAAGGTGCGCTTGGCCTTCACATCGGCGACATATCGGTCGTGGGTGCCGTAGCCATATTTGGCAGCGTTTTCGTCAACGTTTACAAACCAGTTGGTTGCGCCGAAGACGTTCAGGTCGGTTTTCGACTCCAGGTCCGCATAGCGAAGTCCGCCTGAGAGGGATGAATGGTCCCCCCCCCCGAACCCGACGTCATGGCCGACCATGAAGTCGATGAGCGTATGCTCCTCACGGTCGTAGGTGCTGGCAATCGTGTAGTTGTGTTTGACGTAGTGTTCAGCCGGGTTTTGTTCGCAGGAGTAGAGAGAGAACAGACAGAACTCCGCACCACTCTCCTTGCGCTCGGCGTACGGCGAGGAGCCGTTGGTCTTGCCGAAGCGGGCGCCCAGTGAGACCTGCCAGTCGCCGGCGGGCCGGTAGGTGACCTTGATTTCGCGACCGTCACCCCAGTCGAGGTTCTTCTGTTGGTCAGGGCGTGGATCGATCGCCGCAGACACGTTGGGCCGGAATGAACCAGGATTGTTCGGATCAGGGTTCATCGCATCGAGGAAGCTCGGCGACAGCGGATCGTTCGGCGCGTCGATGCGCTGGATCTGACCGCCCAGTTCGATGTCGAAGGGATAGGGTCCTTCATGACGTTCGCCGAAACCGCCCCACGTCGAACCGCCGGTCCAGGCCTTCGTCACTCGCAAACCGTAGAGGCGGGGCTCGGTCAGGAAGACGTTGGTGGTCAAACCCGTATCGTCGGAATTCAGGAAGGCGCCGGTAATGGCCGTCTCGTCGGTGACGTTCTTGACGTAGGCCATGATGTTCCAGCCACGCTCTTCGTTGGTGAAGATCGCCGCCAGGTTCATTGTGAAGTACGGGTGCAACTTGTCGAACGCGTTGTCATTGAACACCCGCCACCAGGACTGCGACTGCCAGTGCACGTCCGAATGCAGCGTCATCAGCCAGTCGTTCGCCAGCGGCAGCGTATAATCGCCCGTCACCGTTGCCGTGTAATGTGGTGCGTTGGGTAGCTCGTTGCCGCCTAACTGCTTGGAAAAGCCCTCGCCGTGATTAGGCGCCCAATCGGGGTTCCAGCCGGGGTAATTGCCAGTACCCCACTGCGACAGCTGACCCAACGAATTCGAGTCAACCGTCGGCGACGCCACGTATGTAAGGTTCGTGATGGGATCCCTGTCGCCGAAGTAGGCTCGTTCGCAGCCGCCATCAGCGGCTCCGCCGCCCCCGCCTATGTCGAACAACGCATTGCCAGGGTTAAGCCCGGTCAGTTCGATACCGGGCTGCCCTGGCGCTTGAGGCAACGTGCCTTTATGGGTGAATAGCGCTGTCGGCAGGATGCAGCTCGAAGCGAACGTCGGGAACGGGCGAACGACGCTCCAGCCCGGCATGCCCGCTGTACGATCCATCAGGTCGACCGCTTGCATTCCATTAGCAATACGCGTGCTCTCGTATCCGCCTTTGAAACCCAGCTTAAGGTTGTCTCGTGGCCGCCAGTCGCTCTCGATTTCAAGGCCCCAGACCGTGGCGTCATAGTTATGGTTAAAGGCAGAACGGTCGACGATTTCCGAAATTTGGTATCCGGTATAGTCATAGTAGAACGCCGCTAGGTTTAGCGTCACCTTGCCGTCGTGCAGGGTATTTTTTGACCCCAATTCGAACGCATTGACGAACTCGGGCTCGAACGTCTTCGGACGCGTTGTCGAAGGATTGACGCCGCCAAAATTGGTCGCGTCTATACCGACTGGCAGCATTGGCGGTGGATTGGCTCCCCCGGCCTTATACCCCCGAGCGACCGACCCGTAGACCAGCGTCTCATCAGTAAAGGAAAAATCCGGCTTCCAGTCGAGGGCAAGACGGCCGGTCGGCTCGCGCCATTCCTGGTTGATCACTTCCTGCACGGGGTAACCACGCGTATCGTTCGCCAGCGTCCAACTGGGAATCCGCGGAGCTTCCTTCTTATCCACCGTCCAGCGCAGACCGCCGGTGATCTTCAGGTTATCCGTGATGTTGTAATAAACCTCTCCGAACGCTGCATAAGAAACAAGCTTATAAGGGTTTTTGCTAAGAAAGTAGTTGTGGCCTTGGTCCTGGATGTCATGGATCGAATTTGTCTCCACGTATACGCATTGATACCCGTAAACGTGCGATGGGTCGCCAAGGAGCGCGCCATCCAGTAGACATACTCGATTGTCGGATACCCCAGGCATGTACGGGTGCTGCGCATCGAGCATCGAGCTTGGCGCGTTAAACTCTGCCAGGGTCAGCGAATTGATGAAGACGTAGTACTTATCGACGGTATCGAAACGCAGGAAGTTCGCGCCCAGACTGAAATTAAACGGGCCGTCGAAGTCGGATGACAGCCGGAATTCCTGGCTGAACTGACGCGACTTTCCCGTCGAGAGATCGACGGCAACCAACCGGTCTGAGCACCCAACCTGGGGATCGCAGAAGACGCCATTCGGGTCCAACACACCTTTCAGGACCGGGTCGCCAATGCCGCTGTTAGTGCAAGCGTTACCTTGTCGGATATGAGTACAGAACGCACCGGGTTTGGTGTCAAACCGATTGAAGTCCTGCATCGAGTAAACAAAATCAGTGCTGTAGGAGGTTTCGGAATTTACGGTCAGGTTGTCGCCTAGGTCGAATTTAACCTGCAGTTCGCCGATGTTCGAGGAGGCGCGGTACTCCGGCTCGATCGTCGATTCTATTACACGCAGGTTCGGCGATTGAACCTGGCTCGCATAAGGATCGAAGAAGGTTTGCGGCAACCCAATACCCGCCAATGGCAGATAGTAAGGGACGGAAGCTCCGTTTGGCGTTTCGAATGAGTCGGGCGAGTAGAGCGACTCACGCGTGCAGCCCTGGCTGAGACGCGGCTGGACGGCTACCCACGGCGCAGTGATGTTAATGGTGCGCAGCGTCTCGTCAAACGACGTCACCGGAACGCCGCCAACCTCGGTCACAACATCCTTCTTGCAAAGCTGTTTACCGGACCGCAGCCGGTCGTCGCTCTCCTGGAAATGTTCCCAGATCAGGTTCATGTCCAAGCGGTCGCTGGGCGAAACCCGTAACGACACGCGGGTAGACCACAGGTCACGGCCGTCGATCTGCTTTCCGGTGGTCTGGTTGGTGTCGTAGCCTTGGCGCTTGGTCCAGGCGCCGGCTACGCGCAGCGCCACCTTGTCCTCGACCAGCGGAACGTTGACCATTCCCTCAAGCCGCGAGGAACTGAAGTTGCCAAGGTCGCCGGACGCCTTCGCTTCAAAGCGGAACTTCGGCTTGGCCGAAATGATGTTGACGACACCCGCTGTCGCGTTGCGACCGTACAGCGTACCTTGCGGGCCCCTCAGTACCTCGACCCGCTCCAGGTCGTAGAACTCCTGCTCAAAGAACCGATTACGCACAAAAGGCGTGTTGTTGAACGCCACCGCCACAGCGGGGTCGGTGGTCGCGGAAATGGCCTGCGTGCCGATCCCGCGGATTTGGATCGAGTAAGACGAAAAATTCGTCTTGGTAAAGGTGAAGTTCGGCACCTGCGTGACCAGGTCCGGGCCGCCGGCGACCTGGGAGCGCGTCAGGTCTTCCTGCGTGAACGCCGAAATGGCGATCGGGACGTCCTGGATATCCTCCTCGCGCTTTTGCGCGGTGACGATCAGCGCCTGGACCGTCCCCTGGTCAGCGCCGTCCCCCGCGGCGCTTCCCGACTGGGGGTCGGATGCCTCGATAACGTACGACCCATTTGGCGTCGCCCGATACGTCAGCTGAGATCCGGACAAAAGCATGGCGAGCGCTTGCTGCGGGGGCATTTCGCCCTGAAGCGCTGGAGACTGCTGATTACGCGCAAGTTGGGAGGACACGAGCACATCAACACTGCTCTGACGGGCAAACTCCGCAAGCGCCGCCCCCAAGGGCTGAGATGGGATGTTGAATGCGATCGGATCAGCCGCCTGAGCGGACGCAGTCGAGGCGCACGCGAGCAGCGCCGTCGCGGCGCTGGCCAACAGATACTTGCGGAATTCATGCCTCATAACTCGCTCCCCCTTTGATTATGGGAGCCGCTAAGAAATGACCCCCTCATCTTCAGGGACGTTGCACCTTCCCTCCGTCCTTACCGATCGATCCATTTTCTTGTTGGGAACGCACGCTGAGGCGAATTGTACCGTCTGCGCTCGTCATCCGATCGACCGGCAATATTTCTTGGACAGTTTCCGCAAACTTGTCGATGTCGCCTGTCTTGAAGCCACCAGTGATACGGAATTCTGCGGTCGTTTGGTCTTCCACGACCAACTGGCGGCGAGAATAGCGGTTCAATTCCGCCACCGCGTCGCCGAGTGGCGTCTCGTTGAAGACCAGCATCCCCGATCGCCAACTGGTCTCTCGCGCGACATCGATGTTCCGGATGCGCACCGGCTGAGCGCCTTGCACCTCCAGCAGCTCCCCCGGTGACATGGAGACGTCGGCGCGGGGCTTCCCAGGTACCGACGGTGTCAGACGCCCGACCCGGATGCGGCCTTCCACCAGCGCGACCTTCACCGCCCCACCCTGGACTCTCACGTCGAACTCGGTGCCGACCGCCGTCACCACCCGATCGCCGGCGTACACCTCGAATGGAATCCGCTTGCCGTGTGCAACATCAAACAAGGCCTGGCCGCGAACAAGACGGACGCCGCGCACCTTATCGGTGAAAGCGACGCGCAAAACGGTATCCGTATTGAGCGTGGCCACCGATCCGTCCGGCAATGTGACGGTGGACCGCTCACCGACCTCGGTGCGGTAGACCGGGGCGCCTGGATGAACGACCTGCTCGACCGCCGCCGCAATTGGCGTCGTCAGCAGGTCTCTTGGCACGGCGCTAAGGCTGGCGCCCGCCAAGACGGTCACGGCAGCGAATGCGGCCGCCATCCGCCAAGCGGACGTCGCGAGGCGCCGCGGCCTGTTCGCGAGTGCGGAGGCGCTTAGCGCGAGGATGCGCGGGTCGGCGGCGAGTGTGTCGAAACGGGCTATGCGTTTGCGGCCTTCATCGTACGCCGCGACATGATCGGGATGCTCCGCGAGCCATTCGTCTCGAGCCGCCAGCGCCTCGGGCGTCATAAGGCCGGCGTCCTCGCGCATGATCCAGTCCGCGGCGGCGAGCAGCGGATCCTTTCGCCAGCGTAGGTTGAGATGGTCCTTGCTGGTCATTTGCGGGGCGCCATGCGGGCGATGACATGGGCCGTCGCCTTGCGAACGTTCTTTTCGACACCTCCGATAGAAAGATGGAGGCGGCGGGCGACCTCGGCCAGTGGCATCCTTTCCACGCGTACCAACAGAAAGGCGTCGCGCGCTTTTTCGGGGAGTTCGTGGAGTGTGTCGATCAAGTTCGACATCTCCTCCCGTCCGGCGTGGATTCTTTCTGGCGAAAAATCAGGGATCGCATGCAAGTCGTCATCGTACTCGATATGGTCGGCCCGCGACCTTGACACCGCCTGGCGGTGGAAATCGACGGCGACGCTCGCAGCCGTCTGGAAGAGGTAGCTGTTGAGCATCTCGATCGGGGCCTCGCCGGTGCGGCGCAGCAACCGCGTGAACACCTCCTGGACGGCGTCCTCTACGTCGGCCGCCGCAACCCTGCGCCTTCCGAAGTAGCGCAGCAGGACGCTCCGATAGTCGCGCGCGAGCGCGTCTACCGCAGCCCGGTCCACGGGCGATCCAGCCGCGGCATTGGTGGGGACCATTCTCCGACACGCCCGAACGACGACAATGTCGCTCATTAATGGGGACGTAGCCAATGGCGTCCGCCCTTACCGATTGGGCGATTTTTTCGCGCACCCGCGTCCAAGCCGTCGTCCAGGGGATCGCGCTGTGACTGGCGCCAACGTCAACCCCGTAAACTCCGGGGGTATGGGCGGCCGACGATTGCGGGAATCACTTTCTGCGTGTGTGGCACGCGTGGTCGCGCAAACGGACCTGGCGGGGCTTTGGGGGCTCACCTAGCGTTTGAGTATCCCTATGCGCCTGCATGATCCCGACCATCTTACCCATCCAGCTGGCTGGAACCGTTCACAGCAAGATCCAAATCTTACAGAGCGCCAGCTCGAATGCCTCGCCTGGACCCAGGAAGGAAAGAGCGCGTCCGATATCGGAATGATCCTAGGGATATCGGGACGAACTGTTGAAGGACATTTGGCCAAGGTCTGTCGGCAGCTTGGCGTGCGCACCCGAATCCAGGCGGTGATCAAAGCCATGGACCTTGGCTTCTTGGGGCGTCGGAAGCCGTAAAGGTACGCGCCCAGTCGCGTAGGGTTACGCGTCGGCTCCCCTGCCCGCTTTGGGCCAGTCTTCGGACAACGCATGACGTCGGGGTGGTCGCAAGCCATGATCCTCTCACTCGATCAGATGCAGGCGCTCGCCGCCCAGTGTGCGCCGTCTGTCGCCGCCGAAACGCTGCTTTCAGTTGCAAAGGTCGAAAGCGGCTTTGATCCGCTGGCGATCGGCGTCAACGGCGCCCCTGCCATCCACGTCCAGGCGAGCAGCCGACAGGAGGCGGTGGAAAAAGCCGCGGCGCTGGTCGCCGATGGTCGAAGCGTTGATCTCGGCCTTGCCCAAATCAACAGCCGTAACCTCGATTGGCTTGGCTTGACGATCGACGCCGCGTTCGATCCCTGCCGCAACCTCGCGGCGTCGGCGCGCGTGCTACAGGACGGCTACGCCCGCGGCGTTCGCCGCGAAGCCGGCGAGCAGCCGGCGCTGCTAGAGGCGCTCTCTTACTACAACACGGGCGATCCCCATCGCGGCTTCCGCAATGGCTACGTGGCGAAGGTGACAATGGCCGCCGCCGCGATCGTGCCTGCGCTGAAGCCGACTGCGGACCCGGTTGTCCCTGCTTCGCCGCAGGAGCGCGACGCGCCCCCACAGCCAGCCTGGGCCGTGTTCGGCGGCGAAAAAGCCGACGACGGCTTCGTCATCCGCATCTCATCAACCCCAACGAATGGAGGTCAGCCGTGATCTTGACCAATCCCCAGCGACTGTCGCTGGCTGTCGCCGCAGGCGCGTTCTTAACTCTGGCGGCTGTCGAGCCGGCGTTCGCGCAGGCGAGCGGCGTCGGCGGCAACGTCGGCAGCTTCATCCAGAACATCATCGACCTGCTGAACAGCAACGTCATCCGCGGCCTGGCGGTCATCGCCGTGATTATCACCGGCATCGCCTGGATGTTCGGGCATCTCGACATGCGCCGCGCTGGCACCGTCGTGGTCGGCATCATCGTCATCTTCAGCGCGGCGGCCATCGTCGACATGATCGTCGGCGGCGGCGGTGGGTCGATCTAGCCATGACGCCCGCCGCCGAAGAACGCCTGGTCGAAGACACCCTTTTCCTGGCCTGCACCCGCCCGGCCATGGTCGCCGGTGCGCCGATGGAAGCGGTGGGTCTGAACCTCATGGTCTCGGCCACGGTCTTCCTGGCCGCGCACTCGCCCGTCTACCTGCTGATCGCCCCCGCATTGCACATGGTCTTCCGCGCCATCTGCAAGCATGACCACAACGCCTTTCGCGTGCTCTGGCAGTACATCGAGACCAAGGGCCGCTCACGCAATGGCCGCCTGTGGGGCGGCAGCTCTGCCACGCCCTTGCCGCTGCGCCGGCGCTTCCGCGCCGAGGAGGTGCAGCGTGGCTAACCTTGCGCTGCGTTTCGATTCCGGCCGGGCCGCTGCTGCGCGCGAACTCGATCCGCGAGCGATGCTGCCCTATGCCGCCCACGTCACCGAGCAGATCGTCGGCCTCGACACCCAGGCGCTGATGATCTCGTTCCAACTGGAGGGCGCCAGCTTCGAGACGGCCGACGTTCGCGACCTCAACGACTGGCACGCCAAGCTGAACAGCGCTTGGCGCAATCTCGCCGACGACCAGCTGGCCATCTGGCACCACCTCATCCGCCGCGAGCACCATGGCTATCCGGGTGGCGAATTTCGATCGGCGTTCGCGGCGGAGCTGGATAAGCGATATCGCGCCCGCCTCGGCGCCGGCCGCATGTTCGTCAACGAGCTCTACATCACGCTCGTGTTGCACCCCGGCCGTGACGCCGCCGAGCGTGCGGGCGCCTGGCTCTCGCGGCGGGGCAAGACGGTCGCGCCGACCTGCACAGACGAAGCGGTCAGGCGTCTGGAGGACGCCGCCCGCGATCTGGCGCAGTACCTCGGTCGCTACGGTGTTCGGGGGCTCGGCCTCTATGAACATGACGGGCTGTGGTTCTCGGAGCCGCTGGAGCTGCTCCGCTTGGTCCTCACCGGCCGGCGTGAGCGCGTCCCGCTGGTCCGCGGCCACTTGGGTTCGGCGATCTACTCGGCGCGGCTGATTTTCGGTCGCGAAGCACTTGAGATCCGGGACGCGGTGGAAGCTCGTTACGCCGGGCTCTTCGGCATCAAGGAGTATCCGGCGGTGACGCGGCCGGGCCTGTGGAATGGCCTGCTGTCGGCGCGCTTTCCCTTCGTCGCCAGCCAGTCGTTCAGCTTCCTCTCCAAAGCGGCCGCCCGCGCGGTCATGGAGCGGAAGCAGAATCAGATGCTTTCCGCCCGCGACCGGGCGGCTTCGCAAGTCGCCGGCCTTGGCGATGCACTGGACGATCTGATCTCCAACCGCTTCGCCATGGGCGACCATCAGGCGTCCGTGATGGTCTACGGGGACGAGCCTCGGGCGCTGGCCGAGAACCTCTCTAAGGCCCGCGCCATGCTGGCGGATTCTGGCCTTGTGGTGGCGCGCGAGGACTTGGCGTTGGAAGCGGCCTTCTGGGCGCAGTTTCCCGGCAATTTCGCCCGGCGTGTCCGGCCGGCGGCGATCACCTCACGGAATTTCGCGGCGCTCGCCCCGTTTCATACGCACCCCGCGGGACGGGCAGATGGCAACCACTGGGGCAGCGCGGTGGCTTTGCTGCGCACCTCGGCGGGCTCGCCCTTCCACTTCAACTTCCACGTCGGCGATCTTGGCCACACCTTCATCTGTGGTCCGTCCGGTTCGGGGAAGACGGTCGTCCAGAACTTCATGCTGGCGCAGCTGGAAAAGCTCGGCCCGCAGATGGTCTTCGTCGACAAGGACCGCGGCGCCGAACTCTTCGTGCGCGCCTGCGGCGGGACCTACCTGACACTCCGCAACGGCGAGTCCACGGGCTTTGCGCCGTTCAAGGCGCTGACCTTCAATCCCGCCACCCGCGCTTTCCTCGGAAGCCTCATTCGCCAACTGGTCGGCGCGACCGCCCGCCCGCTCGAGGTGCAGGAAGAGCGCGCGATCGATGACGCTATCGCCTCGCTGGCGCCCATGCCGGCCGCGCAGCGCTCGCTCTCGGCGCTGCGGGCTCTGCTTGGCCAGCGCGATGGCGGGGGTGTCGGCGCACGGCTGGAGAAATGGTGTCGAGGTGGCGCGCTCGGCTGGGTGCTCGACAACGAGCATGACGCGCTCGGCCTCGACGCAGGCTTCCTCGGCTTCGACATGACCCATGTGCTGGACAACCCAGAGGTCCGCACGCCGCTGATGATGTACCTGTTCCACCGGCTGACGGCCTTGGTGGACGGACGGCGCCTCGTCATCGACATCGACGAGTTCTGGAAGGCGCTCGGTGACGACGCCTTCCGCGGCTTGGCGCAGGACGGGCTGAAGACCTACCGCAAGCAGAACGCCTTCATGGTCTTCGGCACCCAATCGCCGGCCGATGTCCTGCGCTCGCCCATCGCGCACACCATCCTTGAGCAGTGCGCGACCAAGATCTTCCTGCCCAACGCGCACGCTGCCGAGCGCGACTATGTCGAGGGCTTTGGCCTGACCCGCCGCGAGTTCGCGCTCGTCCGCGAAGAGCTGTCGCCGCAGTCGCGCCAATTCCTCATCAAGCAGGGCCTGGACTCCGTCGTCGCCGAGCTGCGGCTCGACGGCCTGGACGATGATCTCGCCATTCTGTCTGGCCGAACCGAGACGGTCGAACTCCTCGACTGCATCCGCGCCCGCGTCGGCGACGATCCGGCAGCCTGGCTCGAAACCTTTCATCAGGAACGGAGGCTGGTTCAGTGAAACGTCGATTTCTGGCGGCTGCGGCCGCACTCGCTCTCGGCATGGCCGCCTCGTCGGCCCAAGCGGCGATGATCGTCTACGACCCCGCGAGCTATGCCAAGATGATCGAGCAGGCCAAGACCGCTCTCGACCAGCTCCGCGAGGTCAAGACGCAGGTCGAGCAGGGCCAGCAGCTCCTCGATAGCCTCAACGACGCGTCCAACGTCGGCGACATCGCCCGCGTCCTGGCCGACCCGGCCGTGCGCCAGGTATTGCCGGACGTCGGGGACTTTGCTGCTGCGGCGACGGGTGATCTCGATGCGCTGGGCGAGATCGGCCGGGAGGCCAAAGCCATCCGCAGTTCCAACCGACTTTATACGCCCGGCGCCGACGACGACTGGGGCGCCGATTTGGAGGCGTCCGGTGATCGCGCCGCCCGCGACATCGCGCTCGGCCGGGCGGTCGCCGACGCCGGCGCGCGGCGGCTGGCGGGCCTCCAGACCCTGCAGGGCGCCATCGACGCAGCGCCCACCGTCCGGGCGGTGCTCGATCTCCAGGCCAGAGCCGCGACCGAACAAGCGATGATCGCCAACGACCAGATGCGCCTGCAAGGCATCGCCATGGCCCAAGCGGCGGAGGAGCGGCTTCAGGCGCAGCGCGAGCGCGAGCGCGCGGCCGCTGCGCGCAAGGCCCGGATGGACCTCTATCGGCAGGCGTTCCAATGAAAGCTCCCCTCCTCCTACTCGCCGTCGCCGCTGTGCTGTCCGGCTGTTCCCGGGAGCCGCGCAGCGCCGCCTATTTCGAGGCCCACGTCGAAGACGCCATCCGCGTCGCAGCCCGCTGTCGCAACGGCGATCACCGGGGCCTCGAATGCGCCAACGCGGAGGCCGCTCTGGCGGCGGCCGACCGTAAGGCGCGCATGGAAACCTATCGTCGGAGCTTCTGAGGCGCGCCGTGGCCGAGCCCTTCCAGATCTTCCAGCCCGCCTACCTGTTCGTCGACGAGAAGCTGAACGTCTTCCTCGGCGAGCGGGCGAGTTCGGTGCTGTCCGAGGTCTCCGGCCCGATGCGCCTGGCGCTCGTGCTCTATGTGCTGCTCTACGGCTTTTCGATCCTGCGCGGCTCGATCTCCGAGCCGGTGATGGATTTCGCGGTCCGCAGCATCAAGCTCGCCTTCGTCGTCATGCTGGCGACGACCGCCGCCTATTCGACGTACGTCACCGATCCGCTGTTTCATGTTTTGCCCGACACGCTGGCGCGCGCGATCAGCGGATCGGACGTCCCCAACGTCGGCGCGGCCTTCGACCAGTTCTTCGCCCGCGCCGCCTACCTGGCCGAGAAAATCTCGGGCGAGGCGAGCCCGATGGACTTCGGGCCGTGGATCCTGGCCGCTGTCGTCTATCTCGTCGGCGCCTTGGCCGCTGCGCTCGGCTTTGGCGTGGTGATGATCGCCAAGGTCGCTCTGGCGCTCCTTGTGGCCTTGGGACCGATCTTCATCGCCTGCGCCCTGTTCGAGGGAAGCCGCCGCTTCTTCTTTGGCTGGCTGGCGCAGGCGGTGAACTACCTGGTGCTGTTTGCGCTCATCATCACCGTCTTCCAACTCATCCTGGCGTTGGTGACCCAGCAGTGGGGGCAGATCGACGGCCAGGACCCGATGGCCGGCGGCCTGCTCTTCGTCGCGCTCTGCCTGCTGGGCGCAATCTTCTTCCTTCAAACCCCCGCCATCGCGGCCGGCATCGCCGGCGGCGCCAGCGTCGGCCTTGCCGACTTCGCTAACGCCGCCTCGCTGAACGGCGTGCCGCGCGCCGGCGCACCGCAAGGTCCGCAGGAAGCCCAGCGCAGCTCCCCGCGCGGCGGCGGCAGCATTCGTCCCGCAGGAGGCAGCGCCTGATGCGTCACCCCGCTCTCATCCTTTGCCTGGCCCTCACCCTCGGCGGCTGTTCGATCCTGAAAAAGGGCGACGCGCCGGTATGCGACGGCAAGGACCGGCGACCCGCCAATCCCAACGGCTCAGTGCTGGAGGAAAGCGCCTCGCCAGCAATGCCGCCGCGGCCCGATCAGCTATCCGCCGCGTCCTCGTTTTTTGCGAGCTGCACATGACCGATGTCCCCGACCTGCGTGTCTATTTCGACGAGGCCAAAAGCTGGAACGCCGACCGGCTGCGCGGCGCCGAGCGCTCGCGCAAGCTGGCTTGGGCCGTGGCTGCTCTGGCTAGCTTGGTCGCGGTCGCCGCGAGCGGCGCCGTCGTCGCCCTGACGCCGCTTAAGACCGTCGAACCCTATGTCGTGCGGGTCGACCGCACGACCGGCGCCGTCGATGTGGTGTCGGCGCTAAAGACCCAGCACCCCGTCAGCTATGAGGAGGCCGTCACCAAGCACTTCCTCGCCCAGTATGTGCGGGCGCGCGAGAGCTGGCTGGCCCCGGCCGCCGAAGACAACTTCCGCCAGGTCTCGATCATGTCGACGCCGGCCGAACAACAGCGCTGGGCCGACGGCTTCCGCGCCGCCAACCCGGAGAGCCCGCAGGTGCTGTATGGCGCGGGCGGCGAAGTGCTGGTGACGATCCGCGCCATCAGCTTCGTCAGTGATGGCGTCGCCAACGTCCGCTTTCACCGCACGGTGCGCATCGGCCAGCAGGCGGCCGACAGCGATTGGATCGCCACCGTCGCCTACACCTACACCGACGCTCCGATGGCCGAGGGCGACCGGCTGCGTAATCCGCTCGGCTTCCAGGTCACCAGCTACCGCGCGGACGCGGAGGTCGTCCAATGATCCGGTTCGCGAGCGCTTGCGTCGCCCTCCTTCTGGCCATGGCTCCGGCGGCGCACGCGCTGGACGCGCCGCAAGCCGGCCCCTCCGACCCGCGCATCAAGGTGATCGATTATGACCCGTGGGGCGTGGTGAAGGTCACCGGCGTCTTTCGCACCGCTACCCAGATCGTCTTTGGCGATGATGAGTCGATCCTGCATGTGGCGGTGGGCGACACGAGCGGTTGGGACGTCGTCGCTGAGAAGAACATCCTCTTCGTCAAGCCGAAGGCTGCGCGCGGGCCGACAAACCTCATCGTCACGACCGCGCGTGGGACAGGCACCCGCAACTACACCTTCGAGCTCTCGACTCGCGGCGGCTCCTCATCGCGGCAGACCAAGGACACCGTCTTCGTCCTGCGCTTCCGCTACCCGCAGGACGAGAAGGCGCGCGCGGTGGCGGCGGTCTCCGCCGAAGCATCGGCATTGGATCAGCGGCTGCTCGAATTGAAGCTCGATCGCGCCGCCGTCGTTGGCCCGCGCAACTTCGCCTACGCGGTCCAGGGCGCAAGCGCGCTGCAGCCTTCCGAGATCTCTGACAACGGCCGCTTCACGCTGCTGCGCTTTCCCGCCAACCAGCCACTGCCCGCGCTCTATCAGGTCGACGGCGACGGGACCGAAAGCCTCGTGCCATCCGATGTGCGTGGCGAGTTCGTCGTCGTCCACGCCGTCGTGCCGCAGCTACGCCTGCGTCACGGCCGAGAAGTTCTCTGCGTCTACAACGAAGCCTACGAACCCTACGGCCGCAATCCGGGCACCGGGACGGCGGCCGCTGACGTGGAGCGCACGGACAAGGGATCTCGCCAATGACCGACGAAGTCAGCCTGCACGATGGCTCTCCGCTGGATGCCGAGAGTCGACCCTCAGCCCCCGCCTTCGAGCGCACCATCTCGCCGATCGCCGGCCGGTTCGGGGTCGGACGCGGGGGCAAGCTGGTGGTGGTGGTCGGCCTTGTCGCGGGCTGCGGCGTGTTCATCGCCGCGACCTCTGGCGGCGGTGGTCCCAAAGCGCAGACCCGGCGGCTTGATCCGCCGCGCCAGGTGGTCCCCTTCGAGCCACTGAAAGCCGGCGACGGCCCCACCTTGCAGAATCCAGGACCTGATGCGCCGACACTCACCGGGAACGCTGGCGCTCGTGTGCCGGCTCTCCGTGCGGCGAGCGCGCCCGTCGCCGACGCGAGCGCCGCGCGCGTCACGGCCATCGCCACGGCGCGCGAGGCGCCGCTGCTCGCCTACAGCCGCGGCCGCGCCGAGCCGGAGGTCGCGCCGCGCTCTGTGTCAGACGTTGGTGGGGCCGAGACCGAGGCCTCCGCGACGGAGCTCGACGCGTTGCGGCGGGGCTCGGCGCTTGGCCGGGCGAGCGCCACCCGCCTGCCCGACCGCAACTTCCTGATTGTGGCGGGGACCGCCATCCCCTGCGTCCTTCAGACGGCGATCGACACCGCGACGCCCGGGTACGTCAGCTGCCTGATCCCGCGCGACGTGCTCTCTGACAATGGCGCCGTCGTGCTGATGGAGAAGGGCACGCGCGTTCTTGGCGAATACCGCTCCGGCCTTCGACAGGGGCAGGGGCGGCTCTTCGTCCTCTGGACGCGGGCGGTGACGCCCGGCGGCGTCGCCATCAGCCTGTCTTCACCGGCGGCCGATGGTCTCGGCCGCGCCGGGTTCGACGGCGACACCGACACCCACTTCTGGGCCCGCTTCGGCGGCGCCTTGTTGCTGTCGATCATCGACGACGGCGCCTACGCCTTGTCAGACGCCGATCCCCGCACAGGCGTGGCGCGGGTTCCGTCCGACGCGGCCGGAATCGCCCTGCAGCATACCGTCGACATCCCCGCTTCCCTGCGCAAGCGGCAGGGCGCCGAGGTTTCCATCTTCGCAGCGCAGGACTTCGACTTCTCCAGCGTCTACGGCCTGCGCGGGCGATGAGACTGTGGCCGGCGACCGCACCGTCCTCGAGCACTACCTCGCCCCGCTGCGCCGCTGTTTGGTGGCCGGCGACGTCACCGAACTGGTCGTCAACCGCCCGGGCGAGGTTGGCCTCGAAACCGCGAGCGGCTGGCAGTGGCGCGCGGCGCCCGAGCTGACTGAGGCCTGGCTGGCGACGCTGGCGAAGGCGGCCGCGGCCTACACGGCCCAGGACGTGACCGGGGAAACCCCGATCTGCTCCACCGTTCTGCCCGATGGCGAGCGCTGCCAGATCGTGCTGCCGCCGGCGGCTGAGCGGCTGTCGCTGACGCTGCGCAAGCCCGCAGCCGCGACGCTGGACCTCGACGCCTTCGCCCGTGGCGGGCTGTTCGACGCCGTCGCGCTGGCGAGCGCCGAGGTTTCAGCCGACGAGCGCGAGCTCTTGCGTCTGCGCGACGCCGGTGACTGGCCGGCCTTCTTCCGCCTGGCCGTCGCCACGCGCCGCAACATCCTGATCTCGGGTGCGACAGGTTCTGGGAAGACCACCTTCGCCAAGGGGCTGGTGCAACTGATCCCGCCCGAGGAGCGGCTGCTGACCATCGAGGACGCCCGCGAACTCGTCGTGCCTCACCGCAACGTCGTCCATCTCCTCTACGCCAAGGACGGACAGGGGCTGGCCAAGGTCGGCGCCAAGCAGCTGCTGGAAAGCGCCCTTCGCATGCGGCCCGACCGCATCCTGCTTCAGGAGCTTCGCGACGGGACGGCCTTCTTCTATCTGCGCAACGTCAACACCGGCCATCCCGGCTCGATCACCACCATCCACGCCGACAGCGCCACGTTGGCCTTCGAGCAGCTGACCCTGCTGGTCAAGGAGTCCGAAGGCGGGCGCGATCTCGCCCGCGATGATGTTCGGCACCTGCTGCACATGCTGGTCGACGTCGTCGTTCAGATGCGCCGGGTCGAGGGGCGCTTCCGTATCTCCGAGGTTTGGTATGAGCCGGTTCGCAAGCGCGTCCTGGCCGCTTAAGGCGGCCTACCTCGGCCTGCTCAGCCTGTCCGCCGCCGGGCTGGTGCTTGGGATTGCCGCCGTCATCGCCCTGGCTGGCTTGCAGCAGCTGTCCTTCGACATCGACCTGGCGGCCGCGCCGGGCTGGTTCTGGTATTTCCGCGACGATCCGCACGTGCGCCGTTGGTTTGGGCTCGGTCTAGCTTCGAGCGTCGGCCTGACAGGCGTCGTCGTCATCGCCCTTGTCCGGAATCTCCGCCCGCCGCTGCACGGCACCGCGCGCTGGGCGAGCGAGGCAGAACTCGTCCGTGCCGGGCTGCGGGCCGAGCGCGGCATCGTCCTTGGTCGAAAAGGCGAGCGGCCGCTGGTCTTCGGCGGCCCCGAACACGTCATGCTCAATGCCCCGACCCGCACCGGCAAGGGCGTCGGCGTGGTGATCCCGAACCTCCTCACCTGGCCGGACTCCGTTGTGGTGCTCGACGTGAAGCGGGAGAACTGGGCCGCCTCGGCCGGTTTTCGCGCCGCCCATGGGCAGGAGGTGGTGCTCTTCGACCCGCTCGATCCGGACGGCTGCACGGCCCGGTTCAATCCCCTCGGCCACATCGAGCGCGGAAACCCGATCACCGTCCTCGACGAACTGCAGAAGCTCGCGGTCATGCTCTTCCCGGCGCCCGACAACGCCGACCCCTTCTGGTCGGAAGCGGCGCGCACCGGATTCATTGGCGTGGGCGCCTACGTCGCCGAGACCCCAGAACTGCCCTTCAGCCTGGGCGTCATCTACGCCGAACTGACACGGGGTGATCCGCGCGCGCGTCTACCGACGGTGATTAGGGGCCGTGCGGAAGCGGGCGCGCCGCTGTCGGTCGGCTGCGTCAGCGCCCTGACCGACTTCTGCTCGGCCTCAGAGAACACCTTCGCCTCGATCAAGCAGACGATCACGGCGCGGATGAACCTGTGGCTAAACCCGCGCGTCTGCGCCGCAACCGATACCAGCGACTTCGATCTGCGCGAGCTGCGCTCGCGCCGCATCTCGCTCTATCTCGGCGTCTCGCCGGACAACCTCTCGCGCGTCGCGCCGCTCTACAATCTGCTCCTTCAGCAGTTGGTCGACCTCAACACGCGCGAGCTGCCCGGCGCCGGTCGTCATGCGGTGCCAGTCCTGGTCGTGCTGGACGAGTTCGCCCGCCTCGGCCATGCGCGGATCATCGCCCAAGGATTCTCCTATGTGGCCGGCTACGGGCTGCGGCTGCTTTGTGTGCTGCAAAGTCCCGCCCAGCTGCGCGCTGAATATGGGCCGGATCTGGCCGAGGAAATCTTGTCCAACTGCGGCGTCGAGGTGGCCTTCGCGCCCAAGGAGCTAAAGGTCGCCCAGGACCTGTCGGAGCGGCTGGGCTACTGGACCTACCAAAGCCGCTCGCGCAGCCGGCCATCAGGACTGTCGGGTGGCCGACGCAGCGTCTCGGAGTCCGACCAGCGGCGCGCCCTGATGATGCCGCAGGAGCTGATCCAGATGCCGCCGGACCAGCTCATTGTGCTGCGGGCCGGCCTGCCGCCGGTGCGCGGCCGCAAGATCGTCTATTGGCGCGAGCGGGTCTTCGCCCACCGTGTGTCGCCGCCCCCGACGGTCGTCCCGCATCCGGGCGGCGCGGACATCTATGGCGTTCCGACGATGCCGCCGGGTCCCATGGTTGGGTCCGACGATCTAAGGCTCGATCTTCATCTGCCGGGCCTCGATGACGTCGGCCTTCAGCCGCCGCCGCAAGGGGCCGGCGAGGCCGAGATCGAGGCTTGGGTCGACCGCTTCATAGACGCATCGGCGCGCCAGCCGAAGGAGGAGGTGAGTCATGCCCGCTGAGCAGCCTCATCCAAACACCCTGACCGTCGCGAGCGGCGGGCGGTCGGTTACGAGAGGCGATGTCCCTGAGAACCTGCGCCGGCGTTATTACCTCGACGAGCGCGCCGGGCCGGGGCTCGCCTTCTATGTGGATGCGACGGTCAAGACCCCGGCCTTCCGTGACCGTGGCCGCCAGCTGGTGGCGTCGCGCACCGATCCCAACGCCATTCGCGACATGATGGCGATCGCACGTCATCGCGGTTGGACGGCGGTGACCGCGCGGGGCGGCGCGGACTTCCGGCGCGAGGCGTGGCTGGCCGGCCGCGCCGCGGGCCTGGATGTTCGCGGCTATCGGCCGACCGAGCGCGATCTACAGGCGCTGGGTCGCAAGACGGGGGCTCGCGATCGGCTCTCTGGCGAGGCCGATGCGGACAGGCGGCGCGATCGCGAACTCGATGCCGGCGCGCGGTCGCGGCTGGCCGTGGTGGAGGCGGTTGTGCGGGGTCGTCTGACGGATCGCGACGCCCAGGATCGCATCGTCGCCAGAGCGCGGCTTCGTCTGGCGGACTGGCTGGAGCGCGGTGCGCGTTTCGACCTAGTGCCGATGCGCGCGGAGCGGCAGAGACCCGCCGTTCGGGATCGATAGCGCTATCGGACCTGAACCGCCTTCAGCGTGCCCGCAGGCGTTGGGACCATGAGGTCGGCCGGCCAGTCTGCTTCTGTCAAGAACCGCGTCCAGTCGGTCAATCGCACCAGCGCCGGCTGTCGACCGTGCACCGGCGCGACCTCGGGCCCGGGTTTGGTTGTCAAATGTGCCCAGCGGTCGTCCTTTACGAAGACCGCCATGCCCAAGGGCTCATTGGTGGCTGGCCGAAATTGGAACTTTGCCTTGGGTGGCTTGTCGCCGCGATGTTCGATGAACATATCGATCGGCACGATCCCGCGCGCCGAGGGCGGGTCACGTCTGGACTCGGACTGTAGCCAGAGCAGCGGCGCCTTGGCTCCCGATTTGGGAATGCCCCAGCGCATCAGGTCGAGCGCAACGCCGCCAGGCGCGGCGCGGATGATCAGGGCTGGATCGGTCGGGCGCCGGGTCGCCGTGAAAGGGAGCTCCGGTAGCTCGGGTGTGATGATGTCCAGCGCCTCTCGCTGCATCATCTCGCAATAGGCCTTCCAGGCCCGCTCCTGGGCGAACTCGTTACACATCGCTGCCGACCTCCATTCCGGAGAAGTACGTCTCAGCGCCAGATTGGCGCCACGCGGCGGTTTCGGTGTTTGCCCACAGCACGTCAGCGGTCCAGTTCACCTTCCTGCAGACGGGGCAGGGCTGCGTCATCAGCTTGCCGAGCGCCTGAACCTCGGTGCCCCCGTGCCCCTTGCCGGCCTTCTTGAGGCCCTCGATCATGGTTTCGACGACCCACACGCGGGCGAACTTGCAACCAGCCCCGCGACATCGCAGCCGGATCCGGACGTTCGCGCGCCCGGTCAGCCATTCTAGGTGCAGAGGCGGGGTGCTCGGGTCGGCGTAAAAAATCAGCGAGCAGCCGTCCAGACGCTGACAGCGATGCAGCTGCTCGATCTGCCGCATCTTCAAGAGTCCCTGGCCCTTGCCGCAGAGGTCGTTGGGATCGATGCGGACCTTGCGCGCGCACTCTTTCGATTCGCAGCGGCCCCTGACGACCTGGCCCCGCGCGGCAAAAGCGGCGACCTGGCTTGCCGGCTCCAGAACGCCGTTAGCGCTGATCCATCCCGGCGGCGGATTTTCTCGGCGGCCAAGCATATTCTACTCCCATGTTCGCTCTTTGTTCTCTTTCGCGACAGCGCGTGGAGTCAAGAAGGGCTCGGCCCAAACGGTGGATCTTCAGGTGAACGTTGGCGGGCGGCCCGCGCCTTCACGCGGTCGCGTGCGACGGGCTCCAAGACTCGAACACGTTCCCAACCTCGCCGCCAAAATGGGCCAGACGCAGACCAAACGACCGGCTGAAAGACGCTAGCTCAGCTTCTATTGGAGGCCGAACGCTGGGGCGGCCCAATGAACTCAAGAGGGTCATCGACGTCGGTGTCTTGGCGAAGGCAAATGCGCGGCGCGCGCGAAAGAGAAAGTACGCCGTTTCGCAGGCCCAGGTTCGCTGCGCCACGTATCCGATCTCCTGGCGCCTCTCTTCGGGCATCCCCGCAACCACGGTGCGGTGGTGCTCCAAGATGGCTTCCGTGTTGAGACTCATCCCCGCCGCCTGGTCCCAAAGGGAGACGAAGATTAGCTGGCGTCCCAGCTGGAAGAACAAGGTGCCCGATTGCAGCTGGTGGATAAAATCGAAGTCCGCATTTGGGGTGATTGCGTCAACAACGATGACAGTCCCGAACGGGTCCGGATCAAACCAACCGCCATTACTCCACACTTCGTACAGGTGCCGGAACAGCTGCACCTCCTGTCCGAAATCCTCAACGTCCCAAAACGTCCCTGCGGCAGGGTTTCGGATGTCGGTCCTCAGCGTGGCGTCCTTAAAGATAAGCCCGATGTGGACCTTGAGCGCCCACAGGAAGATTTCCTGAAGGGTAGCGTCGCCGGTCGCCAGCCGCTCCTCGATTTTCCCGAAGCGGCCATTGTGGGCTTCGGCGGCGGGAACCTTGCAGTTGCGGTACGCGATCTTCGAGCCGTTGGGCAGATGGTAGGTCTGATTGGCCAAGCCATACCGGCGCTGCATCCAGCGCGGGATGACGTGCTCTTCGTTTTGCGTCGGCTCGCCGCTGAAGAGGCACTGCGGTTGGTCAGCCATAAACATCTCCCCCCGCCTTGGCAGCCAGATCGGATCCCACTTGGGAAGCGCGCCGCGAAAGCTCAAGCGCTTCTCCACCCATGAGTCGCTAAGGGGCTCCGCCCCTCGCGGCGGTCAGGGTGCGCGCCGCCTTCAGCGCCGCCGAACGGCCGGTCTCCCCAGCCTTCCGCGCTCCACATGGTTGGCGGGAATTTTCAGACCCTCAGCTTGTGCAGGCCGGGTGATCCCCCTCCGGCCGCTCGCCCTGGCCTCTGCTACCCCCGGTCTCGCCGACGGGCAGGGCTGCAGGCGCGCCTTGCGCCTGCAACCTGACCCGAAGGAGTTAGACATGACTGCCAAGTTTGAGACCGTCACCGAGAACGGCGCCGTTGTCGAAATCCCCCTCAACCGCCTCAAGAAGTCTCCGGCGAACGCCCGCAAGACGCCGCACAGCGAGGCCGACATCGAGGCGCGGGCGGCTTCCATCGCCGCCAAGGGCATTATCCAGCCGCTCGTCGTCGCGCCCGAGTTCGCGGGTGATGAGCCGACCGGCTACTACTTCGTGACCGTGGGCGAGAGCCGCAGGCTGGCCCAACGCCTGCGCGCCAAGCGCAAGGAAATCCGCAAGACCGAGCCGGTGCGCTGCGTTATCGACACGGTCAACGACCCTCACGAGGTCAGCCTCGATGAGAACGTCAACCGAACCGACATGCACCCCGCCGATCAGTTCCAGGCCTTCAAGAAGGTGGCCGAAGACCACGGCTGGGGGGCCGAGGAGATCGCCGCGCGCTTTGGCGTCACGCCGCAGATCGTGCGCCAGCGGATGCGGCTTGGCGCGGTGAGCCCCAAGCTGATCGCGCTCTACCGCGAGGGCGAGTTGACGCTCGACCAGCTGATGGCGTTCGCCGTGGCCGACGACCCGGCGCGGCAGGAACAGGTGCTTGAGAGCCTGACGCCCTTCAATCGCCAGCCGCATGTGATCCGCCGCGCCATGACCGACGCCAAGGTCCACGCCGACGACAAGCGCGCACTATTCGTCGGCTTTGACGCCTATCAGGCGGCAGGCGGGACGATCCTGCGCGACCTGTTCGTGGAAGACTACGGCGGCTGGTTTGAGGACGTGGCGCTGCTGGACCGGATGGTCGTGCAGAAGCTTGAGGAACTGGCCGATAGCGTCCGCGCCGAGGGCTGGAAGTGGGTGGAGGTCCACGCTGACTATCCACACACCGCCGCCCTGCGCCGGGTCTATCCGCGTGCGGTGGAGCGCAGCCCCGAGGAGACGGTGCAGATCGCCGCCCTATCGGAGGAGTATGATGGCCTTGTCGAACAATGGGCTGAGGTCGAGGACCTGCCGCCCGAGGTGGATGCGCGGTTGACGGAGATCGATGCCGCATTAGACGCCTTTGGCGACGGCCAAGCCTACGCGCCCGACGAGATCGCGCGCGGCGGCGCCTACGTCGTCCTCGGCCAGGACGGGCGGGCTCGTGTTGAGCGGGGTTTCATCCGAGCCGAGGATGAGGCGCCCGCCGAGGCGCCTGAGGCGGGCGGAGCGGAATCCGCTGGCGAGCGTGAGTCCGAGGCGACAGGCGGCGAGGCCGAGGACGTCGAGCCGGATGGCCTGACGCCGTTGTCCGACCGGCTGGTCCTCGAACTTTCAGCCTACCGCACGGCAGGGCTGCGGGAGGCGATGGGTCGCCAGCCCGACGTGGCGCTGACCGCCGTCGTTCAGGCCATGGCGCTGCCGAGCTTCTACCCGACGGCAGTCGGCCCGAACTGCCTTGAGATCAAGACGATCAGGGCGAACCTCGGGGCCTATGCGCCGGGTCTCGACGACAGTCCGGCGGGACGCGCCATCGAGGCGCGCCACGCGGCGTGGGCCTCACGCCTGCCCGCCGAGGCGGGCGAGCTTTGGTCGTTCTTGAACGGGTTGGGCGGTGGCGACTTGCTCGACCTCTTGGCCCACTGCGCATCGTTGACGGTCAACGCCCTGCAACAGCCGTGGGAGCGCAAGCCCGCCGTACTCGCCCATGCCGAGCAGTTGGCGACGGCGGTCGGCCTCGACATGAGCAAGACGTGGAGCGTCACGCGCGACACCTACCTCGGGCGTGTCACCAAGGCTCGGATCATCGAAGCCGTCGTCGAAGGCGTCGGCGTGGAAGCCGCCGAACGGCTGGACGGCCTGAAGAAGGCCGAGATGGTGGAGGCTGCCGAACAGGCCTTGAAGGGCACGGGCTGGCTACCGCCGATCCTGCGGCCCGCGTCTGTGGCGGAACCGCCGTCGGAAGGCGAGGCGGAAACCACGACGGCTTTTGCAGCAGAGTAAGGAGAGGCCGGGCCGCCTGAGTGGCGGCCCGGCGACTTGGCGAATTTCGGCCGCGCGCCACTGGGCGCGCGGCCGTTTTGCGTCAGTCGGCCCAATCGCCACCGGCGGGCCAGCGGCGGGCGAACGTCTCACCCTTGGCAAGAGCCAGCACCGGCGGCATCACGAACCGGGCGATGGTCTCCTGAATGGCCGGGAACGGCTCGGGGGCCATGGCGATCTCGGTCCGGCGGATGAAGGCGGCCCACTGCGCCTGCTTGGCCTCGGCGAACGCGGCCGTGAAGGCCGTCGGCGGTTCGGCGGGCAGCGGCGTGTCTCGCCGCTCGAAAGTGGCGCCGATCGCCTCAGCCAACACCGCGCCGTCGAACTCGAAGGTGGTGGCGATGGCCCACAGGTCGAAGAAGTCCTTCATCCGCGAGTTGGCCATGTCGAGCGCCGTCATGGCCTGGAACTTCTCGGCGACGACCGTTTCGCGCGGATAGGCGCGCACCTGCGGCGGCGGGAAGCCGAGTAGCGACGGATACTCGATGTCTTGCGCGCCCGGCGTGATGGCGTCTCCAAAGCCGATGTCCACATGGATCGGCAGGCGGGCGCCATGAATCTCCGCCTCGAAATCGAGCCGCACGCCGCTGTAGTGGTCCTCGGGCCGGGCCATGGCGGCCTTGATCGTCTTCGGTTTGAAGATGATCCCGTCGTCGGCCTCGATGGCCAGGACTTCGGCGAAAAGCCCGGCGACGATCTCGGGGTCGTTGTTGCCGAACCCCAGCAGGTCGAGGTCGCCGGTGGCGCGGTAGGGCACCGGTGTCCAGAGGCTGAACAGCATCGCCCCCTTGAGCACGAAGTACTGGCGATGATCGGAGACGCTGAGACGCCACAACAGCCGCTCGATGACGTAGCGCGTCATCAGCAGCTGCGCGTTCACCTTCTGCTCCCGCGCGCGGTTGGTCAGGCGGTCGCGCACCGACGCGCCGATGTTCTTCGGCTGGCCGCTCAACTGAGCGCCTCCAGATAGGGCTGCATCACCGACTGGACGCGGTCGATCTTCGCGAACCGCCAAAGCTCGCTGACCGGCGGGCGGCGGCTTGGCCGGCGCATTAGGTCGCGCAGCGCCTCGACGGCGACGTCCATGCCGATCTTGTTGCGGTACTTGAAGCAGTCCGCGACCGTCTTGGCCGGTGACGTGATCGGGACGGAGACCTGGTCGATCTGGTGGTGTTCGACGCCTTCGTTGAAGGCGCGCCCGCTCGCCCGCACCACACGGATTTGCACGGGCGCGCTGGTCGGGGTCCAGTCCTTGGGGCCGATCATCATCCAGACCGCGTGCGGGGTTTGGGTGGTCAGGTCGTGAAACTGCAGGGCCGAGAGCAGGCAGATGATCCCCTTGGGCTGGATCCTGGCAGCCTCGGCAAGGCTCGTTGCGGCATCGGCGGGGGTATCGACCAGGCGATAGAGCCCGCGGCCGACGCGCACGAGCACACCCTCCTCGGTCAGGCGCGTCAGGTACGGCCGAGGCACGCCGGCCGCGTCGAAGTCCGAGCCGCGCGCGATCCCACGCGTACGCGCGACGTCGATGGCCCGTTGGCGATGTCCCTTCGTCTCCATGGGCGTGTTATAAATCCTCGGTGATTAAACTCAAAGTCCGAGATTTTGTAACATTGCGAGGCGGCGTAGATTGTGGCCTTCCGGTTCAATCCGCTGCCCTTGGGCGGCTCAGGTTGCCGTGGGCTTCTGTCCTCTCCGCCGGCCCATACGGCCTCTCCTGGCCTGATCTGGCCGAAGGGTGCGGGCCAACATGGCCCCGTTCGTCCTCCGCAACGGCGAGCGGCGACTTTCTTCCCCGGCCTGACGGCCTTCCTCGCGAGACAAGAAAGTCGCCGCCCGCCCTCCTCCGCTCGCGCTGCGGGCCTGCGGCTGCGGGTCCGCCCGCCCCCCGGCCTGTCGATCGCCATCGAGGCCGCGATGGGCGCGGCCCGGCAGACGACAGGAGACTTCACAATGGCGACCATCGGCACCTTCCATAAGAGCGCGGACGGCTCCTACACGGGCGCGATCAAGACGCTGACGCTCAATGTCAAGAACGCCACGCTTCGGGCCAATGAGAAGACCGACGACAAGGCCCCCGACTTCCGCATCTTCGCCGGCGCCACCGAGTTCGGCGCGGCCTGGAAGAAGGTCTCGCGCGAGAACCGGGACTACCTCGCGGTCAAGCTCGACGACCCCAGCTTCCCCGCCGCCATCTACGCTTCGATGGTCGATGCGGACGACGGCTACAGCCTGATCTGGTCCCGCAGCCGCCGCGCCGACTGATCGGCGACGCCAGCGCCCCGCCACCCGGCGGGGCGCCCTCCCCCTCAAACATTGCGGAGATTCCGCCAGAACCAGGCACAGATTTCTCAAGCGATTGCTGCACTCGGTTTGCAAAAAGCTTCGCCCGACATCCCCATGGGTGGCTAAGGCCCAGCCGCGCTCCCATATGCGCGGCTCGCAACCGCCACCGTAAAGCCCCCATGAGCATTTCTGCTTCGAAGAACAGCCTTGTCCGCGAGCTGTTCGTTCGCACCGCCGACGAGAACTACGTCACCGCCCGGTGGTGTGCGATGAACCAGCTGGACATCGATTTCCTGTGGCTCGCGGTCCACGCCCTCGAGAAGTACCTCAAGGCCGTGCTGCTGCTGAATGGCCACTCGTCCAGGAACCACAGCCACAACATCGTCAGCCTCTACGACGCCGTGAAGACCTTCGCGGCCGACCTGCTGCCGACGCTCCTTCAGAGACCGCCTGGCCTCGACGTCCACCACTGGTTCGACCGCACGCCGGAAGCTTTCATTGAGCGGCTGCTCGACAACGGCAATGCCGACAACCGCTACCTGATCTACGGCTACTCCACGCGGCTCGAGGACCTCTACATGCTCGACACAATGGTCTTCGCTATCCGGCGCCTTGTGTGCGAGCTCGACGCCGAGGAGTTCGCCGGCCGTCCGGGGCTCCCCGCTGGGACTCACCGCGACCGCCTTTTGGCTAACCCCCACCTACGGCGGGACATGAGCATGCCGCTCGACAAGCTCCTTGCATCGACCGAGGACACGCCGAAGCGGCGGGCGGCGCTGAACCTCAACCTTCCCTTCGCCCCGAATTATCCACACGAGCCGATGGCGGCGGTCATCTCGGCCGTGAATCCGGTGATCCTCCGGCGCATCATGGATCCGCTGGCCAGCGACAACCGCGAGTGGGCGGCCGAAGGCGTGGACCTCGCCCGCTGGTTCCTCGCCAACGTCCAGGTGCCGCGAGGAAGAGGCGGCGTGCCCGGCGTCGCGGAAGAGATTCAATCGGCGATCGACGCGGCCGCCGCGCGCCACGGCTTGCCCTAGCCGCGGGGCGACCCCGAGGCGGCGCTTACTTAAGGTCAAGCTCCGCGCGACCGCCACATTGGCGGGGACTAGGCTCGGCGCAGGCGCGTCTGGCGTGAGCGCCCACATTCCAGTCAGACCCCGGCGGCAGACCGAGGCCGTGGGCGACAATCACCGTGCGAGGGTACTAGCGGGCGATCAAGCCCCCCCAGCGTATCGATCGTGCCATCGGAATTGATGGGGTGTTGGCGCGGCTGGGGCGCCGCGCAGCGGCGGCGGGCGAGCGGCGATGGGACGTAGGCTTACGTCTCGTCGGCGCCGAGGGGAGGGATCAGTCTGGTCTGCGGCTGTTGAGGGCAGGATAGCCTTGCAGGCAGCATTGTAGACGGAGCCCGCCTTTGTCGGTCCTCAGCGTCCGTGTTCCAGACGATCTCGCCGCCCGGTTCGATGCCGCGGCGCGGCCGCTCGGCGGGCGGTCAGCTCTGCTTTTTCGCTTGGTCGATGGCGCAACGCCGCCGGAGCTTGGCGCTCCTCATCCCGCCGTTGCGCGACGCGACGCCTGCCGACTGATGGTCCGTCTGGCGGCGCCCGAAGCGGCCCATGTGACCCGTGAGGCGGCCGCGCTCGGACAACCCAGGTCCACCTGGGTCGCAGCCTTGGTGAGGCGGCATACGACCGGCAGCGCGCGCTTCTGCAGAGCCGACGAGCTCGCGCTGATCGCCATTCAGGGCGAGCTCCGCCGTATCGGCGTAAACGTCAACCAGATCGCCCGCGCCCTGAACACCGCCGTGATGGAGGGCCGGGTTCTCGACCTGGAGCTGACCTATCTCGACGATCTGCGCGCCGAGATGCGGGGCCACCTGTACGCGATCCGGGAGGCCTTCGCAGGCAACCTCGCCTATTGGGATGCCTGCGCATGAGCGACTTCCAGACCGTGCCGGGCTTTGAAGATGTCTGGCGACCGCCCGTTCGAGCCCGAGCGGTGTGGCCCTCCGCGACCCTGTCACCTGCGGCAGGTGACCCCATCCGATACCGCCTCGCCCGGATCGTCGACCGCGCCCCGGAGGTGATGGTCAAGATCACCGGGCGCACGCGCGATGCCGATCACCTTCTCGCCCATCTTCGTTACATCTCACGCAACGGGCAGCTAGAACTTGAAGGCCCCGACGGCCAGCGGGTCGTTGGCCGGGACGAGGTCGCCGAGCTTGCGGCCGATTGGGCCGCCGCCGCGGAGGCGGACAATGGCCGCCGCGGCAACTCGCCGATCAGCTGTTCGGTCGTGCTGTCGATGCCGGCCGGCACGAACGAGATCGCGTTGCGTGATGCAGCGCGAGCATTCGCCGAGGCTGCGTTCGGAGATCGGTACGACTATGTTCTGGCCCTCCATACGGACACACCCCGACCGCACGTCCATCTCGCCGTTTGCGCACGCGGCCGCGACGGCGAGCGGCTGAACCCCAAGAAGGCCGACCTTGAGCAATGGCGGCAGATCTTCGCCAAGACGCTCCGGGAGCGTGGTGTGGAGGCGGAAGCGACGCCCCGCCGAGCACGAGGCATCACCCGGAAGGCCGAACGCACCCCGCTGCGAAAGATGCGGGAGCGTTATCAAGCCGGGGGAAGCCCGCTTGCCCGTGTCCGTCGCGAAGCATATCGCGAGGCAGCAAAGGCGGCCTTTGGCGCCCGTGGTGGGCCCGAACTCTGGGAGAAGGGCCTGCTCGAGCGGCAGCGGCAGGTGAGGACCGTCTACCTCGCGCAGGCGCGTTTGCTGCAGCGTTGCGGGAGCCCGGAGGACCGTGACCTCGGATTTAAGTTGGAGGCGTTCGTTCGGGCCATGCCAGCTCCCGATACCCAGCGCTTGGGGTTGGCTAGGGAGCTCCGCGCCGCCGCCGCGGTCGATCGTCAATCGCAGCGGTCGAACGATCGCATGTGCTGAGCGAGTGCGGACGCCGCGTAGACTTGCGCGTTTAAGGCGGCTTGGCACGGCATTAGGGTGGCGATCCAGTTCACCAGAGCGCCGGCCAGCGGAGTAGATTGCATGTTCAGCGAACCACCCATCCCCGTACGGTTCCTGCGAACGTCCGAAGCAGGCCGGTTCCTTGGCCTCTCCGGGCGTACCCTGGAGAAGCATCGCACCTATGGCACGGGGCCCACGTACCGCAAGATCGGCGGTCGCGTCGTCTATGCCGTCGCCGACCTCCAGACCTGGGCTGACCGTGGCGTCAAATCCTCCACGTCTGACACTGGTGCGGACAGCGTCCACCCGGCGCGGCCCCGGCATGTCGGGGAACACGCTAGCGCCCCCTAGACGTTGCTACGGGCCGCCCAGCTGCTGCTAAAAGGCGGACATGAGCCCGCCCCGTGAAACCATGACGCTCGTTCGGCTTCAGCCGCGCTATCGAAAGCGGCCGTCGAGCGTCCGGCGTATTCTGCGGCCCCGCCGGCGGAGGCGGACGCCTCCCTATGGACTTATCGCCTTTGCGCTCCTTCTCGTCTGGGCGGCCGTGATCGTCATAAGTCAGCCTCGCTTCGGGGCCGAGGGCCGTGATGACCAGCTGCGCGGCGAACCGACGCACATTGTCGACGGCGACACCTTCGACCTGAGCGGCCGGCGACTGAGGCTGGCTGGGATCGATGCGCCGGAGATGGACACCGTAGCCGGAGCCAGCGCGCGCGAAGCCCTGGTGAGCCTCATTGCCAACGCGCCGATCGTCTGCCGCGACACCGGTGAACGCTCCTACGGACGGGTGGTGGCGACCTGCCGGGACGCGCAGGGGGTCGATGTTGCCGAAACCATCGTGAGGGCCGGCTGGGCGACGGACATTCCGCGTTTTTCGGGCGGCCGCTACCAGCTCAGCGAATGGCGCGCGCGGCGTGAGCGCCTGGGTATGTTCGCCCGCTAAGCGGCGCCTCATCCATTGTGATCACGTGTCCGCCTCCGCCCCGCATTGCGCGCTGCGGCGCGCATCCCCACATCCAATTAGAGAACGGCGGTATCTCTCGCCAACCAATATCCACACAACACAGACGTTGTGTGGATTGACAGTGCTGCCACACAACCTGCATGTTGTGCTCATGGAGCCGTCGTTCGACCCCGATTCCGGATATTTGCCCGTGGGTATCCACCCATGGCCGTGGGCGGACTTCCTCGCGGCTTTTGCCTGGAACCAGCGGCGACGCTTCCTGGCCGGTGGGCTCTATCGCGCGCTCTGCAATCTGAAGATGGCCGGCTGTCGATCGGCCATCGTCGACGGCAGTTTCGTCACCGCCAAGGAACTTCCGGGTGACTACGACGCCGCCTTTGATCCGAACGGCGTCAACGGCCTGCTCGTCGATCCCGTTCTTTTGCGCCACACCGACGGGCGCAAGGCCATGAAAGCCAAGTATTTCGGCGACTTGTTCCCCTGGGGGCACGTCGCCTGCCAAGCGACCGGGATGATTTACCAGGACTTCTTCCAGCAGGACCGTGAGGGTCAGGCCAAGGGCGTCGTCCTCCTCGATGTGAAGGCGCTGCCGTGATCGTCAATGAACGCCAACTCGCTCAAGCTAGGACCCAGGTCCAGCGCTTCCGCGCCTCGCTCGAGGCCATGGAGGCGGGGAGCCTCGACTACACCGACCTGCACCCCCTCGTGAAGGCCGCACAGATCGATGCCGTCCGGGCGGAGCTTGAAAGCCTTGAGGCGGAGATTGCCGCCTATCAGCGGCTGCGAGCAGGAGAGGTGAAGCGCTTCGAGGTCGACTCGCTCGCCGAACTTCCGATGGCGCTCATCCACGCCCGGATTGCAGCAGGACTGACACAGCGGCAACTCGCCGACCGCCTTGGTCTGAAAGAGCAGCAGATCCAGCGTTACGAGGCCTCGCTCTATGAGGGCGCGAGCTTCGGCCGTCTCGTAGACGTCGCGGATGCGATCGGCATTACGGTGCGAAAGCGGCTGGAACTGCTGGAACCGGAGACGCCCGCGGCCATTCTCCGGCGGCTTAAGGCCGTCGGGTTGGACGAGCACTTCATCCGTCGGCGAATCGCGCCCGACCTAGATCTTGACGCCGGCAGCATCTCGCTAGTGACGGAGCGTGTCGGCGAGGTGTTCGGTTGGTCTCCCGGCGCGATTGCCGGGTCCACCGCCCTCGACACTGGCGGACTGAGTGGGGCGACGGCGCGGTTCAAGATGCCGAAAGGGCGGGAAGGCCGCTCTGCGGCGATCTACACCGCCTACGCGCATCACCTGGCAGTCATTTGCGCCAAGGCCATGGGCGGTCGGCCACGGGAACGCATCCCGACCGAGTGGCGCGTGTTTCGGGAATCCTTGCTGGCCCGATACGGCGCAGTGGAGTTCCGCACGGCCTTGTCGCTGGCGTGGGACCTCGGCGTTGTTGTTCTCCCCTTGAGCGACTCGGGTTCGTTCCACGGGGCATGCTGGCGAGTCGCCGGCGTCAACGTTGTCGTGCTGAAGCAGGCTCACCGCTATCCCGCTCGCTGGTTGTTCGACCTCATCCACGAGCTGCGCCACGCCGCCGATGATCCTGAGGCCAGCGAGTTCGAAGTCGTCGAGGGCGCCGAGACGTCTGAGGACCGCCGCCAATCCCGCGAGGAGCGCCTCTGCAGTTGGTTCGCCGGCCAGGTTACCCTCAACGGCCAGGCCGAGGAGTTGGTAAAGGAAGCGGTCAGCCGTGTTGACGGCGATCTGCGGCGGCTGAAGGGCGCGGTGGAGGCAGTAGCGTTCGCCCGCGATGTCGATGTCGCGTGCCTGGCGAACTACGCGGCCTTCCGGCTCTCGCTACAGGGCGAAAACTGGTGGGGGACCGCGGCCGCGCTGCAAGACACCGGCCTCGATCCGCTCTCCCATGCCCGCGAGGTGTTCTTCGAACGGTTTGCCTTTGAGGCCGTCAGCGACACCGATCTCCAACTTCTGACTCTTGCCCTTCATGACGAGGCCACCGATGGCTGACGATCCCGAGTTCGATGAGCTTCCTGACTTCACGCCGCTTGAAGTCAAGTGCACCGACAGCGACTGCCAATCTGGGCGCCATGCCTTCGGACCCAACCGGCGGAAGAAGGACTGGGCCAAGACCTATCAAGGGCAGTGCCGCGAGTGCGGCGCCGAGCTCGTGGATTGGGATCGCGTCAAACGACGCGATCTGGCCGACGTGAGCGGTGTATTCCGCGAGCTTCAGCATGAACTCATCCGCCATGTCTTCTTCCACGCCGACTTCGACGATGGCGCGAGGAACGAAGCTAAGAAGCTCGGCTCGGCCGGGCTTCGGGCCAAGGTCCGTCCCTATGTCCAGAAGAAGGTTGGGCGAGCGGACATCTGGCGCGACGGCACCCAGACACCGAAGGAGGGAAGCGCCATCCATTTCGCGCAACACGCAACAGCCACGTGCTGTCGCAAGTGCATCGAATACTGGCACGGCATCGAGCGGGGTCGAGAGCTGACTCCCGCGGAACTCGACTACTGCGCAGGCCTCGTTGATGCCTATCTCCAACTCCGCGAACCCGAGCTGTTCCCCGTGGCGGACCCCGAACCGGCGTCTGACGAGCAGGAGTCCAGCTGATGGCGGCGGCCAAGCTGATCGAAACCGACGCTTTCGCGGCGACCATGCGCAGCCGCATCGTGCGGCCGGCGATCCGTGAGATCCTCGTCAGCCGATTTGTCGGCTCCGGTCAGGAAGCGGATCTTACCGTGCCGCCGAACTGCGAGGGGCTTGGCCGAGTCCGACACTTCCGCCGCACGACCGCCAGCGGATGGCCCGAGAACCCACTGCCCATTGACCCCGCCGCAGCACGGCTGGGGCGGCAAGGTGGAGACATCGTGCGCGCACAACTCTTTCAGAACGCGGCCTGCGGCTGGCGGTGCTGGTACTGCTTCGTTCCCTTCAACATGCTCGCCGGCGACGAAAATCGCGCGGCCTGGGTCACCGCCGATCAGCTGATCGACATGTACGTACGCGAGCCGGATCGCCCGGACGTCATAGACCTATCCGGTGGTTCGCCTGACCTGACGCCCGAGTGGATTGTGTGGACCATGGAGGCGCTCGAGGCTGCTGGCCTAGCGGAAACGACCTACCTCTGGTCCGACGACAACCTGAGCACCGATTATGTGTTCACCCACTTGGATCAGGCCGCGCGAGATCGCCTAGCGAGCTACCGCAATTATGGGCGCGTCTGTTGCTTCAAGGGGTTTGATGCCGAGGCGTTTTCCTTCAACACCGGAGCGCAGCCAGACGCGTTCGAGGCGCAGTTCGCTCGCTTCGCGCGGTATCTCGACCTCGGCCTCGATCTGTACGGCTACGTGACGCTGACGGGCCCTGACGAAGCCGCCGTGCCCGCCGGAGTGCCGGCGCTGCTGGACCGGCTGCAGACGATCCATCCGAATCTGCCTTTGCGGGTCGTGCCCTTACAAATCGGCGACTTCTCGCCCACGCGAGAGCGCGACCGTCGCGGCGGCCACGGGAGGTTTGAAGCGGCAGCCCGCGTACAAGAGTCGGCAATCAGTCACTGGACAGCGGAACTCGAGCGCCGCTTCTCGCCGGAGATGTTGGCGCTGGGCATCGTCGATGTTCCGATGGGAACGTCATGACGAAGCACGGGTCCTCGCCGGCGGGTTCGGGGGCGGCGAGTTTCGCAGACGCCGTGGCGAGCGCTGGCGGCCGACATCCCATCGACGTGTTCACCGCTCTGCAGGGGGAGCAGGGGCCAGACGCCGAGCGGCTAGCTTCAGAGGCCGCGACCAGCGCGCCAGCGACTGCGAACCTTCCGCAGGGCGACGGCCTAGCGCTTCCGCACCCATCGGATGCCGAGTGGCGCTTCGAGGACTCGACCGCTGAGGTCCTTCTCGAAAGGGCCGTGGAGCTTACGAGACGCGGGGACGCCATTTTGCTTCTGGGCGTTCCAACAGTCGTGCTCGCCGCACTGCGAAGCGACGCCGACCGGCGGTTCGTGCTGGCGTGCGAAGACAACGTTATCGGCGCTGTCCTGCGCGCGAAGGTGGCGACCGATTCGCGCTTCGTTGGTGGGGCTCCCGACGGATGTGCAGCCGCCATCCTCGACCCGCCTTGGTATCCGAAGCTTTTCGACGCGCTCATCGCCTACGCTGGGGCGAAGTGCCGAGACGAAGGATGGATACTAGCGGCCGCGCCATCACCAGGAGTCAGGCCAGGCGCCGACGAAGAGAGAGCCACAACGATTGCCAACGCGAGCTCCGCCGGATTGACCTTCATCGAGGGTCAGGCCGACGCGCTGGTTTACCGGACCCCCGCCTTCGAATTGGCGGCCATGCGTGCGGCAGGGGTGGTGGCGTGGCTACCCTGTTGGCGGCGGGGAGACTTGCTCACCCTCCGGAAGACCGCACGGGGAGAGACGCCGGTGGTCCCGAAGCCTCGCCCGGCTTTCGAACTCACATTAAACGGTGTTCGACTGCGTCTCATCACCGGCCCCACGAAGCCGGCGGCGACCTTGAGCCCGATCGTGGGTGGCGAGGTTTTTCCGAGCGTCAGCGCTCGAGCCCATGGTCGCGAGCAGGCCAACTTCTGGACCACCAACAACCGCGCATTCGAATGCGATCCCGAAGCTACGTTGCGGGCGATGCTGGCCGTGGCCAGCCAACTGGGCCTGTGGCCGAAAGGACTCGATCCCGAAGGAATCTCGTCCGGCGATTCACCACCGGTTGACTGGATTCCCCTGGTTGACGAGCTTTCCCGAATCGCTGCGCGCGACCTCGCAGAAGCGGCGATGCTTTGTGGGGTATCGTCATGGGACCGCAGTGTGAACGACGCGCGATTTTTGAACGGCTCCTCGCATGCGTTCCTTCAGGCTCTCCATGGCGTCGCCGCCTAGAGCGCGAGCTCGCGAAGGGATCGATCACAGCCGGCGTGCACTTGGCGGTTTTCGTCGAGCCCTTTCTGACGGCCGTTCTTGAGGGCCGGAAAACCATCGAGTCGCGCTTTGGGGTTCATCGACGACCGCCTTACCTGTCCATCGCCCCCGACGATTACATATTGATCAAGCGCAGCGGCGGGCCTGTCGTTGGCTTGGCGCTCGCCAAGACAGCGGACTTCTACCAGCTTTCGCCCACGGTCCTTGCGGACATTCGCGAGCGCTTCGCCTATCAGCTTTACGCTCTCGACGAAGAGTTCTGGGAAAGCAGAGCCGGCAAGCAATACGCCACACTCATCGAGCTGGACGAGCCCACTGAAATTCGCCCAATGCCCTTCCCAAAGCGAGACCGTCAGGGGTGGGTAATCATCGACCGGGGCGCAAAGGCTGAGCCGAGGCTGGAGCTGCGATGATCATCACGCTGGCAGGCCCGATCGGCAGCGGCAAGACCACCCTGGCGCGCGCAATCGCCGCGAAACTAGACGCTCCGTCGGCAGGCTTCGGCAACTACGTCAGAAGTCTGGCGGAGAAGCGTGGGCTGGACATAGGGCGGCGGCAGGTTCTGCAGGACCTCGGCCATGAGCTCGTGCTCGCGGACCCCCGGGGCTTCCTTGACGACGCGCTGGCTTGGGGCGGGCATGTGCCTGGCCAAAACCTGCTACTCGACGGCCTTCGGCACATCACGATCCTCGAAGCACTGCGCCAACGCGAAGCTGAGGGTCTGGACGACGTCACCCTGCTCTACCTGGACACTCCCGCTTCCGTGCGGCGGACCAGAGTTGCCGCGAGGGGTGTGAGCGTCGGGCAAATGGAGGCTGATGAAGCCCACCCGGCGGAGCGAGATCTGGATCAGAGGCTGCGCGCCGCCGCGGATTACGTCCTAGACGGCGCAAAGCCCATCGAAACACTGACCGAGGATGCACTGCTTCTGATCACCCGGCGCCGATCCGACTGAACCTCGAAGCGTCTTGTGATAGAACAATCCGGGAACAAAGGATCGAGTCGTGGGCCACAAAACTGGAAGCGCCGATTTGCCATTGCACGGCGGCCGGGTGCCCGATTGGTTGTCCAACCGCATGACCGCCTTGGGCGCGGTGATGTGCGAGGCGATCATCCTCCACTACGGCCGCGACGAACTGCTGCGGCGGCTAGCGCACCCCTTCTGGTTCCAAGCATTTGGCGCGGTGATGGGGATGGATTGGCACTCCTCCGGAATCACCACGAGCGTTCTCGGCGCCCTCAAGCGAGGTCTTGCCCCACGCGCGCGTGAGCTCGGGCTGCACGTGTGCGGCGGCCGCGGGAAGCACTCGCGGCAAACACCTCACGAGCTCATCTCACTGGGACAGCGCGTAGGACTCGACGGTGCGGCGCTGGCGGCGACCAGTCGCTTGGTCGCGAAGGTTGACACAGCCGCGGTTCAAGACGGCTACGATCTCTATTTGCACGGGTTTATCGTGGCCGACGATGGCCGCTGGGTCGTAGTCCAGCAAGGGATGAGGGGCGAAGCGGGAACGGCGCGCCGCTACCATTGGCTTTCTGAAGGGCTCACCAGTTTCGTCGAGGCGCCTCACGCCGGGATCGAGGGCCAGGCATCGGGGGAAGTCGTCAACCTGACAGACGTTCGCGCGCAGCCTTCGCGGGCGGCGCAGATCGAGCTTCTGGAATCGTTGGGCCCCGAAGGCATTGCCCGAGAGGTGGCGTCGCTGACGGGAGACAAGGCCAAGACTTCACCTCCGCGGGCGCAGATGACCCTGCCGCACCTAACGATGCCTGCGCGCCACGATGTACGGTCTTCCGATGTCGTGCTCACACGGCTCAGGGCCAACCTGGCGGCCGCCGCGGAGCGGGGGCCAAAAGACTTTGCTGAACTGCTGCAAGTGCCTGGCGTTGGAGCGCGCACCGTCCGCTCCTTGGCGTTGGTCGCAGAGGTGATGCACGGCGCGCCATGCCGGTTCAGTGATCCGGCCCGCTTCGCCTTTGCTCATGGTGGGAAGGACCGGCATCCATTCCCGGTTCCTGTCCACGTCTATGATCAGACGATCTCGGTGCTGAAGACAGCCGTCTGCAGCGCAAAGCTTGGCCAATCAGACCAGCTGCACGCGCTGGCGCGCCTCGACGCGGAATCCCGACGCCTCGAGGAATTTGCCGAGGCCGCGAACTTTGAGCGCGTCGTGGCCGAAGAGCGCGTGCGATCGGCCAGCTATGGCGGGCGGAGCATCTTCGGCTGGGAAGGCAACGGCCAGCAGGTCGCCTGAGCACGTTGCAGAACTCGGCTGCGCTGGGCGCCTAGACTTCAGGCTGAGCCGATCGTCGGCATCGGATACAGGCTGAGGTTCTTGGTGCTGTAGAGGATGCTTGCCCCATCGTTTTCGTCCAGCCAACGACGATATCCGTCCAGATGCGGGCCGCCGATGTTGATCGCGAACTCGGTGCCAAAAACGGCAAGGACGAAATACCACTCGTTCGCGTCCGTCACGAGGAAGTCCGACTCGTGCACGACTTGCTGCGGCCCATCCTCTGATGGAACTGAGGCCTCGGACGGGTAGATGCGACGGATATGGACTGGCCAAGCCGGGGTCCGGCCCCGACGAGCATGATCCCGGATAGCGTCAAGCTGGGGTTCGTCGGACAGGTAGGCCAAGCCTTCTGGGTGTCCGAGCAAGCGAGCTGCCATCGACTCGAGGGCGATTTTTGCAAGGAACCGCGACACCACCGGCCCCGTCGGCATGGGCCCCTCTGTTGGAAGGATCAGCACGCCGCTCGACTTCTGAAGGAGGCTCCTGACCGCCTCCTCTGGCACATCGATCGAGGTCATGTCCGATCTGGGATGGCGCGTGACCCGCACTTTCACGCCCGGCGCCAGAATCCCGTCGATGGGTGGCACACGGCCCTTCTTGCTTTTCAGCGACTCATGAAAGCGCAGCGCTTTGACGCCTGCCGATTCAAGGAAGGGCTTTTCCACGGCCTTTGCGAAGTAGTTGTTGCAGCCGTCGCAGACCACGCCCTTCGGGAGCACATGCTTGGTGTTCCCGAGCGACTCCGGGATGATGTGCTCGACGCTGCGGGACCCCGACGAGTCCCTCTTGCAAAAGAGGCACCGCACGACGCTTCCCCCCTGGCTTGGCGGCAAATCTACCGACGAGCTCGGGAGGTGTCAGCTCTGCGCCACGGCCGGGTCGATCTATCAACACTCCTGGTCTCAGCAGTGATCCGCGAAGACGAGCCGCTTCGGGCTTTCGACGGCGATAGCGTGTGGCGTCGCGCCGCGAGAGGGGATCGCGCGCGTCAGGCGGCCGTGTCGAGAGAACGAAAACGAAAGAGAACGCGAACAGGCGTGTGCAAATTCTGCACACACGTCCTCCTAAATCGCTGAATTATAACGTGAATTGCTCCAGTCCATCATCGGCGCGACGGAGAGGCGGTGGGGAAGCTGACAACGGATCACACGCGCGTCATACGCCAAACTGAAGTCGTCCAGGAGTCGTCCGGTTTAAGCCGCGCGCTCAGCTGGGGCCACTCCGGCACCGACCTCGAGACTCGCCTGTGACCGACGGGGAAACCGTCGCGGTTCAGTAAGTTCGTCTTCGCGGTGATTAGCTCGATACATCACGGTACAGACGACGTTTCTCGTAACACCAAGCGCCCTAGCCACTTGGGCGTATGACAAACCCTCCGTCACCAATCTTTCGATCTCGCGGTTTCGTTCTGGATTTCGCTGGCGCTCGCCAGAAATCCGGAGCGCCTTGCCTCGCTCCCGGTCCGCCACGCGTGCTTTTGCGGATCTGCGATATCGAATTGGGATGCGCTTGATCTGCCTCGGACCCGTTAGTTTTTCAATTACCTGCCGGACTCGTTCGCGTGTCAGGCCAAACGGCTCTCCGACTTCTTCAAGCGTCTTTCCTTCGAAATAGCCGTTAAGCATCAGGGCATTACGCAGGGTTCTGAGCGGGAACATTTCCGCCCGCGAACATCCCTGTTGAGATGCGCTGCGCAATCTAGCCGCTGTCTCCTGGACTAGCGGTTCACTGGCGAACGTATTGAGGTCAGCGTCCATAGCGATCAGTGCAGTGGGAGACATTCTAGATCACTTGGAGTCGGCCGGTTGGTCAATGAGCCCGTGTTGAGCGGCTAGCGCGCGAACTGTTGCGCGGTCCGCAGGTGCTTGCGCAGGGTCGGAAGGGTGCGCTGGGCGAGGCGCCGGGTGGGGCGGTCGCCGTGGCTGGCCTGCCTTTCGAAGTCGGCGATGTCCTTGCGATGGTCCTTGACCATGTAGCGGGCGAATTCCTGGTCGAAGGCCCAGCCGTGCATGCGCCGTAGCTTGGCGTACTCGGTGCGGGCCTCAGGCGCCATTTCGGTGGTCGCGGGCACGCCGTGGGCCTTGGCGACCGGGAGCACCTGCTGGCGGGCGGCGGCGTGGTCGCGGGCGAGCGTGCGGCCGAAGGCCCTGAGCGCCGGGGCATGGCCTTGCTGTTCGGCGAGATGTCCCAGCCTCACCTCGGAGTTGTCGCCCCGCAGCGCCGCCCTGAGGAAGGCCGCGTTGCTTTGACCTTCAGCGTGGGGTTTCGCATGCGTCTTGTGGTGGTGGGTCTTGGCCATCGCGGGGCCGGCCGCGGCGACCATGAAGGCGGCGAAGACGGCGAGGTGGGGGCGGTGCGTCATGGCGACTCTCCGGACTGGCTGGCCGCCCTTCCCTAGCGAGGGCGACGAGAGGCCGCAACAAACGGGCCTCATTGTCGGCGCCGCCTTTCGCCATATAGGGCTCACGCATAACAAACGGCGGGGCCTCGAAGCACCGCCACGGGTCGAGAAAAGGAACACCCCCGAACGATGACCGCGCCCGCGCGCCTGCGCTCATGGCTGACGAGGATCGCCGCCCACGCCTACCGTCACGACGGGCGCTGGGCCGGCGGACTTGCGGCCATCGCTGTGCTTGGTGCGCTGACGGGCATGCTGGTCGACGCGGCGGCGGAAGGTCGGCCGCAGCGGTTTACGGCCCGGGTCGTGGAGGCGATGGAGGCGGCGTCGAAGCCTCACCCCCCGCGCGTGCTGAAGTGGGTCGGCAAGGACGTCGACGGCGACGGCGCGCCGGACTTCGTCAACCCGACCGGTCAGGGACAGCGGACCTCCGACGCCTACGGCTACGGCGTATTCGGCGCCCCGCGCGACGGCGGCACGCGCCCGCATCTGGGCGTCGACTTCAAGGCCACGGCGGGTCAGCCGGTGAAGGCGCCGATCTCCGGCTACGTGACCAAGATCGGCTTCGCCTACGCTGGCGACGAGACCCTGAAGTTCGTCGAAGTGACCAACCCGGCACTGCGCTACAAGGCCCGCGTCTTCTACGTGGACCCGACGGTAGCGGTCGGCGACGCCGTCCACCTCGGCCAGGCTGTCGGGACCTCCCATACGCTGCAGGAGAAGTATCCCGGCGGCATGACCGACCACGTGCACCTTGAGATCACCGACTCCGACGGACGCAAGGTCGACGCGGCGCGGGTGCTGACGGCCTACTGGGCGCGCGCCCGACGCTAGACCTCGTGAACAACCTGGGCTTGCCGTACGTTGAAGGCCGGCCCAAGGGAGGTTCCCATGCATCGCCTGTCATACCCCCTGTTTGCGTCTCTGTTGCTGACCCTCGCCGCCTGCAGCGGCGGTTCCGCCCTGCCGACCCAGGCGACCTATGGACCCAACCCGCAGCTCGGTCCGATCCAGAGGCATCTGATTCCGGTGCTGAAGATCGCCCCGGCGCAGGGATGGCCGGCCGACAAGCGCCCCGCGGCGCCCGCGGGCTTCGAGGTGAAGCCGTTCGGGGACGGCCTGAACCACCCGCGCTGGCTCTATGTGCTGCCCAACGGCGACGTGCTGGTGGCCGAAACCAACGGGCCGGCCGAGAAGCCGCATGGGCTGAAGGCCTGGATCCAGGACAAGGTGATGAAACAGGCGGGCGCGGGCGTGGCCAGCCCCGAGCGCATCGTCCTGCTCCGCGACGCCGACGGCGACGGCGTGGCGGAGACAAAAACACTGTTCCTGCAGGGGCTCCATTCGCCCTTCGGCATGACGCTGGTCGGAAACTGGCTCTACGTCGCCAACACCGACGAGGTGCTGCGCTTCCCCTACCAGACCGGTCAGACCCAGATCACCGCGCCCGGCCAGAAGGTGCTGGCGCTGAACGCGGTGGCGCCGGACTACCACTGGGCCCGCAACCTGATCGCCAAGCCGGACGGCTCGAAGCTCTATGTGACCGTCGGCTCCAATTCGAACATCGGCGAAGACGGGATGCAGAATGAGGTCGGCCGCGCCGCCGTCCACGAGTTCAACCCCGACGGCACCGGCGACCGCATCTTCGCCTCCGGCACGCGCAACCCCAACGGCCTGGCCTGGGAGCCGACCACCGGCGCGCTGTGGGTGACCGTCAATGAGCGTGACGAGCTCGGCAACGACCTCGTGCCCGACTACATGACCGCCCTGAAGGACGGCGGCTTCTACGGCTGGCCCTATGCCTACTGGGGCCAGCATGTGGACACGCGGGTCAAGCCGCAGCGGCCCGATCTCGTCGCGACAACCATCGTCCCCGACTACGCGCTGGGCGCCCACACCGCCTCGCTGGGGCTGGCGTTCTACACCGGCCAGCTGTTCCCCGCGCAGTACCGCGGCGGCGCCTTCATCGGCCAGCATGGCTCGTGGAACCGCAGCCCGCAGAGCGGATACAAGGTGGTCTATGTGCCCTTCGCGGGCGGCAAGCCGTCGGGTCCGGCGCAGGACTTCCTGACCGGCTTCCTGTCGCCCGACGGACACGCTTACGGGCGGCCGGTCGGCGTGGCGGTGGATTCACGAGGCGCGCTGCTAGTGGCCGATGACGTGGGCAACCTGGTCTGGCGGGTGACGCCCGCCGCGCCTCAGTCGGGCGTGACGCCGCAGTAGCCGCCGCGCAGGAAGACCAGCGGCTCGTGGTCGGGGTCCATGCGGACCTTGACCACGCGGCCGATGAAGACGCGGTGGTCGCCGGCGTCGAAGGCGCGCTCGGTCTCGCACTCGAAGTTGGCCATGCAGCCGTCCAGGACCGGCGCACCGGTGATCCAGGTCTCGAAAGCGGTCTCGGCGAAGCGGTCGCCGCCCTTGCGGGTGAAGCGCCGCGCGATCTCCTGCTGCTCGGCATGCAGGACGTTGACGACGAAGACGCCCGCGGCGTCCAGCGCCGGAAGGCTATTGGCGGCCAGGTCCACGCAGACCAGCACCAGCGGCGGATCCAGCGAGACCGAGGCGAACGAGTTGGCGGTGAAGCCCACCGGGGCTCCATCCGGCGCCGACGTCGTCACCACGGTGACGCCCGTGGTGAAACAGCCGAAGGCGTCGCGAAGGGCCCGCGCGTTGGCCGCATGATCGCCGCGCATTTCGAAGGTCGTCGCCTGGCTCATCGGGCGAAGGTATCGGCGAGGATGGTTTCGAGCCAGCGCGCGTCCGTCTCGTCGAAGGCGGCGGGCCGGTCGGAGTCGACGTCGAACACCGCGATCAGGTCGCCGGAGGGCCCCAGCACCGGGACGACGACTTCGCTCAGCGAGCGGCTGTCGCAGGCGATGTGGCCGGGGAAGGCGTTCACGTCGGGCACGATCTGCGTCTGGCGCTTGGCCGCCGCCGTCCCGCAGACGCCGCGTCCGAACGCAATGCGCAGACAACCCAGCGTGCCCTGATAGGGGCCGACGACGAGCTCGTCCGGCTTGTCGGCATCGACAACGTAGAAGCCCGTCCAGAAGTAATGGTCGAAGCTGCTGGCCAGCATCGAGGCGACCGTCGCCATTCGGGCGGTGAGGTTGCGCTCGCCCTCCAGCACCGAAGCGATCTCGGCGGCCACATCGCGGTAGCGCGCATCCTTTTGCGCCGGCAGGGATTTTTCGTTGAAGGCTTCGGCCATGGGTCAGCGAATAGGATGGTCGCGCGACGGCGTCCAGCGCTGGCGCTCACCGTCCGGCGAGGTAAGCTTGGGCATGAATTCTCGCCTCCCCGCCCTGATCGCCGCCGCGCTGCTGGCGGCCTCCTGCAGCCCCAGGAAGGCTGAGCCCGCACCTGATGCGCCGATCCCGGCGCCCGCGCCCGCCGCTGCACCCGTGCAGACGCCGCCTCCCGCCGAGCCCGCCCCGCTGCCCCAGCTGACCCCGGCCGAGGAGGCCCCCGTCACGCCACCGAACGAAGCCGGGCCCGAGGCCGCCGCCGAGGTGGCGCGCGAGTACTTCGCCCTGCTGGGCGCCAAGCAGTACGCCATGGCCTGGAACCTGTGGGCCGGCGGGGGCGAGGCCAGCGGCGTGTCGAAGAGCGAGTTCGCCGACCGCTTCGCCAAGTACGCCAACTACAACGGCGTCGTCGGAAAGCCGGGCGGGATCGAAGGCGCCGCAGGCTCGGCCTATATCGAAATTCCGGTGAAGGTGGACGCCACGCTGAAGGGCGGCGGCGCTGAACATACCTCCGGCACGGTCACCCTGCGCCGCGTCAACGACGTGCCGGGCTCTACCGACGCCCAGCGCCACTGGCACATCCATTCGGTCGAGCTGAAATAACGTGAAAGGGCCGTCCGGTCGCCCGGACGGCCCTCACGCCGAAGCTGCTCAAGTGAATGAGCAGCCTAGTGCTTGATGGCGTTGCCGATCTTGTCCTGAGCGCGGCCGACCGCGTTCTGGATCTTGCCGCCGGCCTTTTCGGCGGCGCCTTCGGCTTCCATGCGTTCGTCGCCTGTGGCCTTGCCAACGCCCTCTTTCACGGCGCCCGTACCCTTGCGAACGGCGCCCTCAACGCGATTGGTGCTCATGATGATCTCCTTTTTGATCAAGGAGATAACGGCCAGGCGACGCCCGCGTTCCTACTAGCGTGGCTGTCCGAGCGCCTCGGCGGAGGTCGCGACGGCGCCCTGAACGGCAGACTCTGCGCGGGCCAGATTCACCGGCGCGGGCATATGGCCGTCCAGCATCTCGACCGCCTCGCGGATATAGCGGGCATGGGTGACGATACCGATCTCGAGCCGGTCGCCCGAGAGCTCGACCTGTTGGGTCAGGATCCCAGCGATGAACTCGGCATCTTGCGGCGGCCCATCGCCGTTTCGCGCCTTGCGCTGCGGCTGGTCGATATAAACCGGTCCGCCCGAGTTGCCCGGGAAGACGGTGAAGTCGAGCAGGAAGGTCGGAAACTCGGCCGACGGCGCCAGCGGATAGGAGGCCACCCGCCCCGACCGCAGGATCGGGAAACCGGCCTGGTTGGCGGCAAGGCCCAGCGGATAGCCCAGCGCCTCCATCTCGTCGCCCGGCTCGACGCCGTAGTGGTTGAAGGTGTCGTCGCTGGCCAGCCAGTTGAGCGGGATCGCGGCCTTGGCAAACTCGGGCGGCGCCGTGACCTCCATCACCGCCACGTCGCGGGTCGGATGGCGGGTCCATCTCGGCTGGCCTTTCGGTGAGCGGATGGCGAAGGGCTGGGGACTGTAGCGCCAGCCGCCGTCAGCGCCCTGGAAGCGGTAGCCGATGCGCGCCTCGGTCGCGGGCATGGTGTCGAAGACGTGGGCGGCGGTCACCAGCACGACGCGCGGACGGCCATCCGGCGTGGGATCGCTCAGCAGAAACCCGGTGCCGACCGTGCGCGTCCCGTTAGGGTTCGCCTGCTCGATCTGCACGGTGGCCTTGATCATGTCGACGGAAAGGTCGACGGCCATCACGCTACTCTTTTCGTTGTGGGTTTGACCCCGATTCCCGATGACCCTCATTTGACCAGAGACGGGGCGCCGCACAAGCTGCCGCCTTGTCGCAGCCCAGGCCTTGAGCGCATGCCCGCACCGACCCCGCCCGTCGCCCGCAAGGAGCCCAAGCGCATCGAGCAGCTGGGCCGCGTGCGCACCGACGACTACGCCTGGATGAAGGACGACAACTGGCAGAAGGTCCTGCGCGACCCGTCGATCCTGAAGGCCGACGTGCGCGAGCACCTGACGGCCGAGAACGCCTACACCAAGGCCATGCTGGCCTCGACCGAGCCGCTTCAGAAGCAGCTGTTCGAGGAGATGAAGGGGCGGATCAAGGAGGACGACAGCTCCGTCCCCGCGCCCGACGGGGCATGGGAGTACTACGCCCGCTATGAGGTCGGGGCAGAGCACCCGATCCACGCCCGCAAGCCGCGCGGCGGCGGGGCCGAACAGGTGCTGCTGGACGAGCAGGCCGAGTCGAAGGGCAAGCCCTACTACCAGGTCGGCGGCGGGGCGCATTCGCCGGATCACAGCCACTACGCCTGGTCGGTCGATGAGCAGGGCTCGGAGGTCTATCGAATCTTCGTGAAGGACCTGGCCGGCGGCATGCTGGTCGGCGAGGCGATCGAGAGCGCCTACGACTTCTGCTGGTCGCCGGACAGCCGCTACCTGTTCTGGATCTTCCGCGACGAGAACGGACGGCCCGCCAAGGTCTACCGGCGGCCGTTCGCGGGCACGGCGGCCGACGACGTGCTGGTTTACGACGAGCCGGACGAAGGCTTCTTCATCGGCGTCCACACGCTGTCGTCCGACCAGTGGATCGTCATCGGCGTCGGCAACCAGCAGACCAGCGAAATCCACCTGATCCCCGCCTCTGACCCCACGGCGATGCCGAAGGTGATCGAGCCCCGGCAAGACGGCGTCCGCTACGACATCGACCACTGGGACGGCCGCTTCGTCATCCGCACCAACGCCGACGGCGCCGTCGACTGGAAGCTGATGACTGCCGAGGAGGCCAACCCGGCGAAGGGCGGCTGGCGGGACTGGATACCGCATGAGGCCGGGCGGCTGGTCGCGGGCATGCGGGCCTACAGGGACTTCTTCATCCGGCTGGAAAAGGCCGATGCGCTGAACCGGATCGTGGTGACGAAGCGCGGCGGCGAGGAGCATGCGGTCGACTTCGACGAGGAGGCCTACGCGCTGGGGCTCGAGGGCGGCTACGAGTACGACACCACCGTCACCCGCTTCGTCTATACCTCGATGACCACGCCCCGGCAGTGGTTCGACTACGACATGGCCACCCGCGAGCGGACCCTGCGCAAGACCCAGGAAATCCCCTCCGGCCACGATCCCGCCAAGTACGTCACCCGGCGCCTGAACGCGAAGGCGCCCGACGGGGCCGAGGTCCCGATCTTCGTGCTGATGAAGAAGGACACGCCGCTGGACGGCAGCGCCCCTCTCCTCCTCTACGGCTACGGCTCCTACGGGATGGCGCAGGAGCCGGGGTTCTCGATCCGCAGTCTCTCGCTCGTCGACCGTGGCTGGATCTGGGCGACCGCCTGCCCGCGCGGCGGTTCGGAGAAGGGTTGGGGCTGGTTCCTCGACGGGCGCAAGGAGAAGAAGACCAACACCTTCACCGACTTCATCGCCTGCGCCGAACACCTGACGGCCAACGGCTACGGAATAGCTGGAAAGATCGTGGCGTACGGCGGCTCGGCGGGCGGGCTGTTGATGGGCGCCATCGCCAACATGCGGCCAGACCTCTGGGCGGGGATCATCGCGGCCGTGCCCTTCGTCGACGTGCTCAACACCATGAGCGACACCACCCTGCCGCTGACGCCCGCCGAGTGGCCCGAGTGGGGCGATCCGATCACCGATCCGGCCGCCTATGACCTGATCGCCGGCTACAGCCCCTACGACAACGTCGAGGCCAGACCCTACCCCGCCATCCTGGCGACCGGCGGCCTGTCGGACCCGCGCGTCACCTACTGGGAGCCGGAGAAGTGGGTGGCCAGGCTGCGCGAAAAGACGACAAGCAGCGCGCCCGTCGTGCTCAAGATCAATATGGAAGCCGGCCACGGCGGCGCGTCGGGCCGGTTCGACTTCCTCAAGGAGATCGCCTTCGACTACGCTTTCGCCATCTGGGCCGTGGAGCGGGGGTGGGAAAAGTGATCGTTCGAAGCGCGACGCCCGCCGACGCGCACACGCTGGCCGCCATCTACGGCGACGCCTGCTTGCACGGCTTCGGCACCTTCGAGGAGGCCGCGCCGTCGCCTGAGGAAATGGCGGCGCGACTGAAGGCGGTGACGGATCGCGGCCTGCCCTATGTCGTCGCGGAAGTGGACGGCGAGGTCGCCGCGCTCGCCTACGCCGCGCCGTTCCGATTGCGCGCCGCCTACCGCTACACGGTCGAGGACAGCGTCTATGTGGCGCCCGGGTTCAAGGGCCAGGGCCTTGGCGCGGCGGTGCTGCTCAAGGTCATCGACGCCTGCGAGGCGCTGGGCCTGCGCCAGATGACCGCCGTCATCGGCGACAGCGATAACGCCGGCTCCATCGCCCTGCACCGCTCGCTGGGCTTCGAGATGAAGGGCGTGATGCCGGCCGTCGGCTTCAAGCACGGCCGCTGGGTCGACATTGTCTTCATGCAGCGGACGCTGAACGGCGGCGCGGACAGCCTGCCCGACGCCGCCGGCCTGGAGTTGCGCGGGGTCTAGTGGGTCGCCGCGTTGGTGGCGTTGCCCACCGCGTCGGCCGTGCTCGTCGTGGCGTTCGCCACCGCGCCGGAGACGTTGCTGGCCGCGTCGCTGACGCTTGAGGCCGCATTACTGACCGCCGCCGTCTGCAGGTTGTCGTTGCGGCTGGCGTTGAACAGGAACCACGCCCCGATCGCCACCAGCACGATCACCGCCAGCGCGATCAGCATGCCCGCGCCGCCGCCACCGCCTCGTTCGACGACGGTCGTGCCGCCGCCGTCACGCTCGACCGTGCGCTCTGTCGTCGTGCCGTCGCTGCGCTCAGTTACTTTTTCGGTCGCCATGGTCTGGCCTCCCAATGAAATCTTGGCCGCATAACGGGCAGCCGAGCTTGCCGTTCCGCTGCAAGGTTGACGCTAGCGTCACTAATGACTTTGACCGCGCAAGCAGGTCAGATGCGTTTCGCGAGCTGCCAACGGGAGAGACATGTCAGGCGCCCTCGATTTTCGCGACCGCGGCCAGCTGTTCGCCGCCCTGGAGCGCGAGGCCTTCGACGTGCTGGTGATCGGCGGCGGGGTGACCGGCGCTGGCGTGGCGCGTGACGCCGCCATGCGCGGGCTGAAGGTGGCGTTGGTCGAGGCGCGGGACTTCGCGTCGGGCACCTCTTCGCGCTCGTCGAAGATGATCCACGGCGGCTTGAGGTATCTCGCGCAGGGCGACCTTGGGCTGGTGCGCGAGGCCGCCTCCGAGCGCAAGGCGGTGGAGGCGATCGCACCTCACCTGACGCGGCTGACGCCCTTCATCGTTCCGGCGAAGAACCTGACCGGGATCGCCAAGCTGAACGCGGGGCTGTGGACCTTCGAAAAGCTCGGCGGGGTGGCCAAGGACCGCAAGCACGAGACCTGGTCGCGTGAGGAGCTGGCGAAGAACGAACCGGCCATGCGGGTGGACGATCTGGCGGGCGCCATCGTCTATCCCGAGTACCTGACCGACGACGCACGGCTGACGCTGGCGAACGTGAGAAGCGCCACGGTCTATGGCGCGGTGGTCGCGAGCTATGCGCCGGTGACCGAGCTGCTGATCGAGGGCGAGCATGTGGGCGGCGCGGTGATCGGCGACAGCCTCGGCTCGGGCGGGGCGCGGGTGCGGGCCAAGGTGGTGGTCAACGCCGCCGGGCCATGGGTCGACAGCCTGCGCAAGCTGGAAGACCAGGCCGCACCGAAGCGGCTGACGCTGACCAAGGGCATCCATGTGGTGACGCCCAGCGAGAAGCTGCCGGTGAAGCGCACCGTGGTGATCTCCACGCCCGACAAGCGGTCGATCTTCGCCGTCCCCAAGCGCGGCATGACCTACATCGGCACCACCGACACCTTCTACGAAGGCGCCGACTACTGGCCGAAAATCGAGAAGGCCGACGTCGACTATCTGTTGGATGCGGTCGCGGCGCGGTTCACTTCGCCCAGGCTGTCGCCGAACGACCTGACCTCGGCCTGGTCCGGCGTGCGGCCGCTGGTGGCCGAGGAGGGCAAGAGCCCCTCCGACATCTCCCGCAAGGATGAGATCTGGACCGGGCCCGGCGAGATGCTGTCGATCGCGGGCGGCAAACTGACCGCCTACCGCCAGATGGCGCAGGACGTGGTCGACATGGTCCAGAAGGCGCTGGGCGGGAAGACGACGAAATCGATGACGGCCGCCACCCCGCTGGTTGGCGGCGATGTGGATGTGGCGACGGTGAATACCTCGCTCCGCTCTCAGGGCCTGTCGGATATCGAGGCGGCGAGGCTGGTGCAGCTTTACGGCTCCGAGGCGCTGGAGGCCACCGGCGGCCCCGCGGCCGAGGCGCGCCGCGCGGTGCTGCTGGAAGGCGCGCTGACGCTGGAAGACTACTGGGTCCGCCGCAGCGCCCGCGCCTGGTTCGACCCGGACGCGGGCATCGGCGCCCTCGAGCCCGCCGCACAGGCGATGGGCGATCTGCTAGGGTGGCCCGCGCAGGAACGCGAGCGTCAGGTCGCGGCCTGCAAGGGCATTCACGACGAGAGCATGAGTTTTCAATCATCCGCTCATCCCGGCGAAAGCCGGGACCCAAGCTGAATCGCAGTATGGGCCCCGGCTTTCGCCGGGGTGAGCGGAATAAGGGGGGCGAGTTGACGGACGTAATTGAGAAGCTGCAGGCGGCGTTGGGCGAACGGGTCGTGACAGACCCGGACACCCTCAATGCGAAACGCCATGACTATTGGGTGGCGAGCCATGTGCGGAACTACGTGGGCCAGCCCGGCCCCTCTCCCGCCTGCGTCGTGCGTCCGGCCAGCGTGGCCGACGTGCGGGCGGTGTTGAAGATCGCCAATGAGACGAAGACGCCGGTGATCCCGTTCGGGCTGGGAAGCGGCGTGGTCGGCGGTGTCGTGGCTACCCCCGACGCCATCCTGCTCGACATGGGCGCGATGAAGGCCACCCGCGCCATCGATCCGGTCAACCTGCTGGCCAGCTTCGACGCCGGCAAGAACGGGCTGGAGGCCGAGAACGAGGTCGCCGCCCAGGGCCTGACCATCGGCCACTGGCCGCAGTCGGTCGGCGTCAGCAGCGTCGGCGGCTGGATCGCCACGCGGGCGTCGGGCCAGTTCTCGACGGCCTATGGGAACATCGAAGACATCGTCCACTCGGTCGAGGCGGTGCTGCCGGACGGCTCGCTGGTGACGCTGGGCAAGGGTCCGCGCTCGGCCGCCGGACCGGACCTGCGCCACCTGATGCTGGGCTCGGAAGGCGTGCTCGGCGTCATTACCGGCGTGACCTATTCGCTGCGCCGCAAACCCGAGGTCCGCGCGCTGTCCTGCTTCTTCGCGCCCGATATGCGCTCGGGCTTCGAGTTCCAGCGCGAGGTCATCCAGTCCGGTTGGGCGCCGCCGGTGATGCGCCAGTACGACGAGCGCGAGACCGGCCGCCTCGACCCGGCGGCCAAGGACTGCACCGTCATCATGGTTCACGAAGGCCCGCGCACGCTGGTCGATGCGGAGAAGGCCGCCGTCGCCGAACTGGCCGGACGTTTCGGCCTGGTCGCCGGCCCCGAGAGCGTGGTCGAGCATTGGCTGGGCCACCGCAACACGGTGCCGACCTGGGACATGTTCCTGCAGCGCAACATCGTGCTCGACACCGTCGAGGTCTCCGCCGACTGGACGAAGATCGGCGCGGTCTATGACGACGCCACCAGATCGCTTGCCGAAGTCGAGGGCGTGCTGGCCGGCACCGCCCACTCCAGCCACGTCTATCGCAGCGGCCTGAACCTCTATTTCACCTTCGCGGTGACGGTCAGCGATCCGGCGAAGATGGAGGCGACCTATCACGACTGCTGGCGGCGCATCATGGAGGCGACGGACCGCAACGGCGGCAGCATGTCCCACCACCACGGCATCGGGCGCGTGCGGCGCAACTACCTGACGGCCGAGCTGGGCGAGACCGGCGTGGCGCTGCTGCGCAAGGTCAAGGCCGCGCTCGATCCGAACGGGATCATGAACCCGGGGGTGCTGTTGCCCGATGCCTGAGCTCATCCTCGCCCTCGACATCGGCACCACCTCGCTCAGCGCCTGCGTCTTCACGCCGGGCGGTGAGCTGAGGGGCGTGGCGTCGACGCCCGTCGCTTCCGTCTCCGAACGCCCCGGCCAGGTGGAGCAGGACGCCGCCGCCCTGCTGCGCTCGACCCGCGAGACGATCAATGCGGCGCTGGCCAAGGCCCGCGCGGGTGTCGGCGACCTCGCCGGGATCGGTGTGACCTCGCAGCGGGCCAGCATCGTCTGCTGGGACCGCGTCACCGGCCGCCCGCTCGCGCCCGTGGTGGTGTGGAGCGACCTGCGGGGGACGCAGCGCGCCACCGAGCTGCAGCAGGCCGGCTACATGGTCATGCCACAGACGGCGGCCGCCAAGCTGGAGAGCGTGGTCGCGGGGATCAGTGACCGCTCCAACCTCGCCTGGGGCAATGTCGACGCCTGGATCATCTGGAACCTGAGCCGGGGCCAGGTTCACGCGACTGACCGCAGCCAGGCCTGGCCGATGGGCTATCTCGACCTCGGCAGCCTCGGCTGGAATGAGGCGCTGATCCAGCACCAGGGCCTCGACCCGGCCAGCTTCCCCGAACTGGTCGATACCTGGGGCGTCATGGGCCCGGCCAGCGCGCTCGGCGTCGATGTCCCCATCGCCGCCGTCGTCGCCGACCAGCAGAGCGCCCTCATCGGCCACGGCTGCGAGGCCGCCAGCGCGGGCAAGGTCACCTACGGCACCTCGGCGACGCTGAATGTCTCGACCGGCGACGAGTTGAAGTTCGTCAACATGACCACGCCGCCGTTCGTGCTGTCGTCGGCGGGCGGGCGCACGAAGTTCTGCCTCGAAGGCATGGTCATCACGGCGGGCTCGGCCTTCGACTGGATGCGGCGCACGCTCGGGATCGAGGACCACGAAACGTTCGAGCGCCTGGCGGAGGATAACCCCGACGCAGGGGGCGCCTGGTTCCTGCCTTCGCTGCAGGGGCTCGGCGCGCCGCACGGCGACTTCTCACGCAAGGGCGCCATGGGAAGCCTGACCACCGCCACTACGCCGGGTCACCTCGTCCGCGCCGCCGTCGAGGGCCTCGCCTGCCGGGTGCGCGAGGCGTTCGACGCGGTCTATGACGGCGCCGCCCTGCCCCGCCCAGACGCGCTGCGGGTCGACGGCGGCATGACCAACTCCGACGCCCTGATGCAGGCGCAGGCGGATATTCTGGGCCTGCCCGTCGCGCGCCATGCGCTGCGGGAGGCCACCGCCGCCGGGGCCGCCATCTGCGCGGCGCGGGGCGTGGGCCTGCTGAAGGACGACGAGACCGCCGGTTTCGCATCTTACGACCGCACCTATGAGCCGCGCCTGTCGCCCGAAGAGGCGCTGGGCCGCTTCGACCAGTGGAAGGCCGCCGCCTATGGATGACGCCACCCGCAAGAAACACCTGGAAGCCGTGGAGCGCGACGGCTTCACCATCGTCGAGAACGCCATCGAACCGGACCTGATCGACGCCCTGAACGAGGCGCTGGACCGCCTTGAACGCGACCTCGGCGCCAAGCCCGCGGGCAACAGCTTCGAGGGCGCCAATACCGTCCGCATCTATAACCTGCTGGCCTATGGCGAGCCGTTCACGAAGGTGCCGGTGCACGAGAACGTCCTGCCGGTCATCGACGGCGTGCTCGACCCCGGCTGCCTGATCTCGTCGCTCTCTTCCATCGCCATCGACCCCGGCGAGACGGCCCAGCCGATCCATGCCGACGACATGGTCATCCCGCTCGACAAGCCGCACCGGTCCATCGTCTGCAACTCCATGTGGGCGCTGACCGACTTCACCGAGGCCAATGGCGCGACCCGACTGGTCCCCGGCAGCCACAAGAAGCCGAACCCCGACTACGGCGGCGAATACGACACCATCCCGGCCGAGATGCCCAAGGGCAGCGTCCTCATCTGGGACGGCGCGCTGTGGCACGGCGGCGGCGCCAACAAGACCGGCGAGCGCCGCACCGGCATCGCGATGAACTATTGCGCGGGCTTCATCCGCCAGCAGGAGAACCAGCAGTTGGGCCTGTCGCCCGAGCTGGTGAAGACATTCAACCCGCGCCTGCAGGAGCTGGTCGGCTATAGCGTCTATCGCGGCCTGATCGGCCACATCGACAAGAAGGCGCCGTTCCAGCTGCTGAACAGCGGCGCGAAATTCAAATCCATCTGGGACCTATAGGGAGAACCGCCATGGGGGGCGTGCTGATTTACGGAGCCACCGGCTATACGGGAAAGCTGGTCGCGCGGCGGGCGAAGGAGATCGGCATGACGCCGATCCTGGCCGGCCGAAACGCCGACAAGGTGCGCGCCGTCGCCGAGCCGCTCGGGTTCGAATGGCGCGCGGCCGACATCAATGATCCCGCCGCGCTGGACAAGGCGCTGGAGGGGATCGAGGTGGTGGTCCACATCGCCGGCCCCTTCTCGGCGACCTCGCGCCAGATGGCCGACGCCTGCATCCGCAACAAGGCGCACTACCTCGACATCACCGGCGAGATCGCGGTGATCGAGGCGCTGGCCTCGCGCTCGAACGAGGCGGCGGCGGCGGGCGTGATGCTGATGCCGGGCGTGGGCTTCGACGTCGTGCCAAGCGACTGCCTGGCCGCGCGGGTCGCCGGCCGGGTGAAGAACCCCACCAAGCTGACGCTCGCCATCGGCGGGCTGGAAAAAGCCTCGCGCGGCACGCTGAAATCCTCGATCGAGAGCGTCGGCAACCCGGTGCGCGTGCGCCGGGGCGGCGCCATCGAAACCACCTGGCCGCCGCCGCGCCGCGCCTTCGACTTCGGCGCGGGCCCGAGGCCGGGGATCGCTGTCGGCTGGGGCGACGTGGCCACGGCCTACTACTCGACCGGCGTGCCCGACATCACCGTCTACTTCGAGGCCATGCCGCAGATGGAGCAGATGTCGAAGCTGAACGGCTTCATGCGCTGGCTGCTGAGCCGCGGCTTCATGCAGTCGGTGCTGAAAGCCGGCATCGACCGCATGCCCGAAGGCCCCACCGACGCCGAACGCGCGGCGGGCAAGGCCGTGCTGATCGGCGAGGCGGTCAACGACAAGGGCGAAAAGGCCGTCAGCCGCCTGACGACGCCGGAGGGCTATACGCTGACGGGTCTCACCTCGCTGGAGATCGTCAAGCGCATCCTGGCCGGCGGCGCCAAACCCGGCTTCCAGACGCCCTCCAAGGTGTTCGGCGCCGACTTCATCGCGGGCATCGAAGGGTGCGAGTTCGCTGACCAGTAAAGAAAGAGGCGGCGGGTTTGCGGCCGCCGCCTCCAGTGTTTCCGGTTCAGAGGGGACCGAAGCCGGAGAGGGTTGCGTCAGCCGCCGAAGCCGACCGAGACCTTGAAGTAGGGACCGTCGATCGTGCGGTCGTAACTCTTGCTCTCACCGTAGCCGCCGTCGAGAGCATCGAAGTACCTCTCCCAGCGATACCCTGTAGAGACCTTGATCCGCTGGATTTCATAGGAGAGGCCAAGGCTGAGATCGACGAGCGGAACTGTTACCGACTTTTCTCGCGGTTCGATGGCTATCGGTACGACGGTTGGTGGATTGAAATCCGTCGGAGAGGCGTATCGGAATTGAATGGTATTTCCGACAAACTCCGCCACAGACTCCGTTCCCCTCACCGTTGTCTTCTGTTTCCCAAACAGCACGCCGGAGCCGATCGACCAGTCGATGTTGAGGCGCCCTGCCTCGTCAGAGCCCCACAGCGATTTTGCCGCATCCCAGCTTACGACTGGGCCAAGTCCTTTGAACTCGCGATTCTGATGAATTTGGGCCGTGTAGAATTCACCGGTCGCGGGATACTTGGCAGGCCCCCCGAACGGCAGCCACCCGTCGGGCACATACCACTCCGGAACCCCTCGGAACTCCGAGTCCGTAGTTGACTTGAAGTCGCCGTAGCGGAGACCCGCATTGACCCGCGATTGCGCAATTCCGCCAAAGCCAAGGCCGACATCACGACCCACGGCGAAATCGATGAGAGTGTGTTGCTCACTGCTGCGCGCCGCGGCGTCTGACCAGTTGGTGGCCCCGAAGTAAGGACTACTTCCATAGTAGTATTGGTAGATCGGACACAGATACGCGTAGGGACCGCCGAATGCGCAGCCGGTATCGCTCGCCTGCTCCGCATGGAAGCGCGCGGTGTCGTTGTTGGTGCGGCCATAGCGCATGGCCGCCGATACGCTCCACGGCGAGCCTGACGGTCGCCAGGTAACCTGGATGGAGCGATTGTCGCCTCGATCAAGGTCGCGATTGAACAGGCCCTGTGGCTGCAAGGCGCTGGGGAACGCGTCGATGAAGCTTGGCGCCGGCGGCGAGTATCGCGCATCGTTCCGCGCCACCTGACCGCCGAGCTCGATGGTGAACGGATATGGCCCGGTGTGGTTGGGGCCAGCGCCGGTCCACCATGGGCCGCCAGTGAACTCCTTGGTGACGCGCAAGCCGTAGAGACGCGGCTCTGTCAGGAAGACGTTCGTCGTCAAGCCGGTGTCGTCGGAATTGAGAAAAGCCCCGGTGATGCTGTCGCGATCGAAGGCGTTCTTCACATAGGCCATCACCTTCCAGCCGGCGGTCTCGTTTGAGAAGATCGCGGCGAAGTTGACGTTGGTGTAGGCCTTCAGCTTGTCATAGCCCGGCATATTGAAGATCCGGGTCCAGGCCTCTGACTGGTAGTAGAGATCCGTGTGCAGGGTCGCCAGCCAGTCATTCGGTAGCGGTATCGTGTAATCTCCGGTGATCGTCGCAGTGAAGTGCGGCGCGTTGGGGAGCTCGTGGCCCGACAGGTCTTTATCGAACCCCTCGCCGTTGTTAGGCGCGGTGGCGGGGTTGAAGCCTGGATAGTCGGTGTAGATGACGCCGCTGCCGCCGTTCGAATACTGGTTTTGGTTCGGTCCGCCGCCCAAGGGATTGGCCACATAGGGCTGGTTGGTGATCGGGTCGAAGCCCATCAAATAGGCCTGTTCGCACGGCCCGGGAGAGCCGCCGGTGTTGTTGCTCACCCGAAACAGTCCGCCGTCATGGGCCCAGAGATAATCTGGCATGACACAATTTGATGGAATCGACGGAAAAGGCCGAACGACGACCCAATGGAACGGCGTCCCATCGGCAAGATAGCCGACGCGGTCGCCGTCGGAGCGGTCCATGATGTCGACCGCCTTCTCGCCATCGGCGACGCGGGTCTTCTCGTATCCGCCTTTGAAACCCAGCCGCAGGTTCTCAAGCGGCCGCCAGTCGGCTTCAACCTCGAAGCCCCACACCTTGGCGTCGAAATTCATATTGACAGCGGAGCGATCGACGATCTGGGAAATCTGGTAGCCCGTGTAATCGTAGTAGAAAGCATCGCTATTGAGCGTCAGGCGGCCATCCAGCAGTGTATTCTTCGCGCCAATCTCAAAGGCGTTGACGAATTCAGGCTCAAAGGTTTTCGGGTGCGTCGCCGACTCGGCGATGATGGTGTCGGCCAGCTGACCTTGATAGATGGCCACCCCATAGCGCGGAGGGTTCGCGCCACCCGCCTTGTAGCCGTGGGCATACGATGCGTAGAGCAAGGTCTCGTCGGTAAAGCCCAGATCGGGCTTCCAATCGAGCGTCAGCCGTCCGGTCGGCTCCCGCCACTCCTGTTCGACGACCTCGGCCACCGGATAGCCGACCGTGCCGGAGGCGAGGAGCCAACTCGGGATGAGCGGGGCCTCCTTTTTGTCGACCGTCCATCGCAGACCGGCGGTGAGCTTCAGGCTGTCGGTGATGTTGTAATAGGCCTCGCCGAAAACGGCATAAGAGATCAGCTTGTAAGGATTTCGGCTAAGAAAATAATTGTGGCCCAGATCGTTCAGACTGCCGATCGGGTTTGGGTCCATGTACGTACAGTTGAGGATCGGCGCACCCTTCGTCGGGTCTGGCAGGATAAACCCCGCTTTCAGGCAGTCGGCGTTGTCTGTCACATTGGCCATGTAGGGCGGGTGTGGGCCATTTTTTCCATACGGAGAAAGCGCCGAAATCAAACTTATGCTGTTTATAAAGACATAATACTTGTCTTCAGTGTCGTACCTGAGGAAATTCACCCCGACGCTAAAGTTAAAGGGCCCGTCTTTGTCTGACGCAAGGCGGAATTCCTGGCTAAATTGACGTGACCGCGCGGTCGACACATCCACCGCCACCAGCCTGTCTGAACATCCAAGCTGCGGGTCGCAAAAGATTCCGCCGTTCGGACCCGGTGTCAGCACCCCCGCCCGCTCGTTGGAGGTCTGATCCCAAGCCCCGGGAGCCGTATTGAAGCGGTTGTAGTCTTCCATAGAGAACAGGACATCGGCGCTATAGGCCGTCTCCGAACTCAGCGTTAGACCATCAGCGACATCGACGTTGATCTGGATCTCCGCGAGGTCGCTCTTGGCACGATACTTGGGATCGACGGTTGATTCGATAACTCGCAGGTCGCGCGATTGCGTGCGGCTGACATAGGGATCGTCCAAAGCAGTCGGCAGAAAGACCGCGCCCAGCGGGATATAATAGGGCAGCGCTATGCCGTTGGGCGTCTGGAACGATTCCGGCGCATAAAGCGAAGCCGGCGCGCAGCCTTGGCTGAAAGTCCCCTGGATGCCACCGAAGAGAAGGTTCTGCGCGCCAGGGAAACCTTGGTAGTGCGTCGTCGGATAACCGCCGATCTGTGTGATCTCGTCCGTCTTGCACAGTTGCTTGCCCGACCGTAGGCGGTCGTCGTCTTCCTGGAAGTGTTCCCAGATAAGGTTGGCCTGGATGCTGTCGGTCGGCGCGAACCGTATCGAGAGGCGCGTCGACCAAAGATCGCGACCGTCGATGGGATTGCCCGTGATCTGGTTGGTGTCGTAACCCTCGCGCTTTGTCCAAGCGCCGGCGAGACGCAACGCGACCTTGTCTTCCACGAGCGGGACGTTGATCATCCCCTCGATACGGCTGGAACTGTAGTTCGAAACATCACCGGAGAGCCTGGCTTCATAGCCGAAGCTGGGTTTGGCGGAAATGATGTTGACTACGCCGGCGGTCGCATTGCGGCCGTACAACGTTCCTTGCGGGCCCCGCAGCACCTCGACCCGCTGCAGGTCGTAGAATTCCTGCTCGAAGAAGCGGTTACGGATGAATGGGGTGTTGTTGAAAGCGACGGCGACCGCGGCGTCCGTGGTGGCGGAAATCGCCTGCGTACCGATCCATCTGATTTGAATCGAATAGCCGCTGAAATTCGTCTTAGTGAAGGTGAAATTCGGGACCTGGGTCATCAGGTCTGGCCCGCCGGCGACTTGACTGCGCGTCAAGTCCTCCTGCGTAAACGCCGACATCGCGATCGGCACATCCTGGATGTTCTCTTCGCGCTTTTGAGCCGTGACGATCAGCGCCTGGACCGTCCCAGCGTCAGCGCCGTCCCCCGCGGCGCTCCCGGACTGGGGGGCTTCGATCATCACCACCCCCGTGCTGGTGCGCCGCGCCGTGAGGTTCGTGCCTTCGAGCAGCATGGCGAGCGCCTGGTCGGCGGTGTAGGCGCCTTTCAGCGGCGCGCTGGTGCGGCCGGCCACCAGGTCTTCGGAGAAGACGATCTGCTCGCCCGAGGCGCGGTAGAAGTCGCGCAGGCTTTCGCCCAGCGGTTGGGCGGGCAGGTCGAAGGTGATCGGCTTTGTCTCGGCGTTCGCCGTCCCCGCGGCGAACAGCGCGACCGAAAGCGCTCCGGCCAGGGCCGTGGAGCGCATGAGCATCTGGCGACTACGAATTCTTCCCATCTTTTCGCCCCTCCCCCGGGCGCGAAGGACCCGCTTGAGCGCGGGCTCTCGTAGAGGAGGACGGGACGGTCGGGCGAATGCTCAGCATCGGACCCAATTTATTTTTGCGGGCGGCCTTACGAACGCGCCTGAAGCACCACCTTGCCGTCGGACGAAGGCACGGCCTCGAGCTTGAAGTAACTGCTCATGGCGTCAAGGAAGGAGGCGGTGTCGCCGGCATTGAAGGCGCCCGAAATGCGCAACGCCGCCGCGTTCGGGTCGACCTCGACCTTGCGCACCGAATAGCGGTTCACGCGGGCCACGGCGTCGGCCAGCGGCTCGTCGGCAAAGATCAGTTCGCCGCGCTCCCAGGCAGTCACTTCGCGCGTGTCGGCGTTGGCGAGCGTCTGGCCGCGTGAGGCCACGGTCAGTTGCTGGCCGGATTTGAGCAGCATCGGCCGCTCGGGCGCGTGGCGCTGGAACAGGCCGGGCTCGAGCCGCACCACGGCCGCGCCGTCCAGCAGCGTCACGCAGACCTTTTGCGCCGCGCGGTCGATGTTGAAGGCGCCGCGGGTGGCGGAGACCGAGCGGTCGCCCGCATCCACCACAAAGGGCCGGCCGAGGTCTCGCGCCACATCGAAGCGCGCCTGGCCATGGACCAGCTCCAGCTTCCGCGCGCCGCGGGTGTAGCGGATCTTCACCTCGCTGGCGGCGTCGAGCGAGATGCGCGAGCCATCCTGAAGCGTCACAACGCGGCGCTCGCCGATATCGGTGCGATAGGTCGTCGGCGACAGCGTCCAGGCCCCGGCCGCAGCGCCTGCCAGCACCACCCCGGCGGCGATGGCGGCGGCCATCCTGGGCAGGCGCGGCGCCCAGCGACGGCCCGCGCTGCGACGCGCATCGGCCAACGCCTCGTGGCGGAGCGAGATCATCTCCGGCGTGGCGGAAAGCTCGCCCAGCAGGTCCCACGCCTCATCGGCGCCGTCGGACAGGCGGCGGTTGGCGGGATCGGCGGACCAGTCGAGGTATTCGGAAGTCAGCGCCAGCGCCGGCTCTTCTTCGAGCCGCGCGCGCCAAAGGGCGGCCTGGTTGCGGGCGTCATTGGCGCTCATGAGCCCAGCCTCGCCATCACGTGTTCCAGGGCCTTGGCGATGTGCTTTTCCACGGCGCTGACGGTGATCCCATAGAGCATCGCGATGTCCCGCCGGCGCATGTTCTCCATGCGATAGAGGACGAAGATGTGACGCGTACGCGGCGACAGTTCCGCGAGCGCCCGGCTGACCAGCGCCAGACGCTCCCTACCCAGTAAGACGCGGTCGGGCGTGGAATGCTCAACAAGATTTTCGTCGGCCGTGTCGGCGGCGGGATCGAGAGGCTGGTGGGCTGCGGCGCTGTGGGTGGCGGCCAGGCGGGCGCGGTCGCGCAGCAGGTTGCCGGCGATAGCGAAGACGAAGGCGTCGGCGCTGCGGATCTCTTCGGCGCCGCCCCGCGCCAGCATGCGGACGAACACCTCCTGCACCAGGTCCTCCGCCTCGGCCCGGTCGCCGAGCCTGCGCAGGAAGAAGGCCATCAGCGGCGCGCGATACCGCTCATCCAGCGCCTGCCGGGCGGCATCCTCTGCGCGGGCCTCTCGTGCGTACATACGCGTAAGGCTGAGCCGGTTGGGGCGGGTGTCAAGGCGAAGAAAAAGGCGGCAGGGGTGAGCCTGCCGCCTTCCAGTTGATCCGGTTCAGAGGGGACCGAAGCCGGAGCGTCTTTACGCTAGCCGCCAAACCCGACGGCGATCGTGAGGTAGGGACCGTCCATCGTGCGGTCGTAGGACTTGTGCGCGACATCGCCAGCGTCGAGGGCGTTATAGTACCGCTCCCAGCGGTAGCCGGCGCCCACCTTAATCCGCTGGATTTCGTAGGATAGACCGAGGCTCAGGTCCACAAGTGGGACGCTCGCCGAAGTCGCTCGACGAATGGAGACCGGCGTTGTCGTTGTGCTGGCGGGTGACGGCGTGAAATCCGAAGCCAGCTGCGAGCCTCTTATGCGATAGGCGCTGACGGTCTCGTAACCCGCAATTTCGGTGCGCTGTTTACCGAACAGCATGCCGCCGGCGACCGACCAATCGATGTCGATGTGGCCGCTGTCTTCGCTGCCGACAAGGTGACTGGCAGCCTGCCAGGCGATCTCGGGGCCCGCCCCCTTGAATTCTCGCTTGGCGGCAAGCCCCGCCATTTTACGACTATGTGTGCTATACTTAAAATACCATGTTTGCGGCACGCTCCAATCAGGAACGGTGTCGGCTGTGGTTTCGGTTTTCGACTTGAACTGCGCATAACGCAGTCCGCCGGAGACGGTTGAGTGCGTGAGCCCGCCGATTCCGATGTCTCTTCCCACCGAAAACTCCGCAACGTCGAATTCGTCCCGATCATGCGATGACGTAAGCGTCCAGTTTGTCTGCGACTTATTGAACTGATTGTAATAACGCCCACCCAGATAGTTCGGATCGCAGTAGGCGCTGAACGGGGTTGCCGCGAGGCCGCAGACGATCGGGGTATGCTCCTCCGCGCGTAGCCGCGGCCCGAACGCGTTCGTTTTGCCATAGCGGATGCCGGCAGAGATGTTCCACGGGCCGCTATCGGGCCGATAGGTGAGCCTAGCCTCGCGACCGTCACCCCAGTCGAGGTTCTGGTTCTGGGCGTTGTCGATGATGTCGAGTGAGGGCGGGAGGGCATCGGCGAAGCTCGGCCGAAGCGGTGCGTACGGCGCGTCGTGACGCTGCACTTGCCCAGACACTTCCACGGTGAGCGGCCAGGGCGCGCCGGCGGGATGGTTCGCGCTGGCGCCCGTCCACCAGGGGCCACCGGTCCACTCTTTCGTCACCCGCAGGCCATAGAGTCTGGGCTCGTTGAGGAAGACATTGGTGGTCAAGCCCGTGTCGTCGGAGTTCAGGAAGGCTCCGGTGATATTGTCCTTGTTGAACACATTCTTGACATAAGCCATCACCTTCCAGCCTGCGTCGTCGTTCGAGAAGATCGCAGCCAGGTTGACGTTGTTGTAGGCCTTCAACTTGTCGTAGCCCGGCGTATTGAAGATGCGCCCCCAGGCTTCCGACTGATGGTAGAGGTCGGCGTGAAGCGTCATCAGCCAGTCTGACGGCAGCGGCAGCGTGTAATCGGCGGTCAACGTCGCGGTGTAGTGAGGGGCGTTCGGCAGCTCGTGACCCGACAGATCCTTAGAGAATCCCTCCCCGTTGTTCGGGGCGCTCGCGGGATTAAAGCCCGGATAGTTGGGGTAGTAATAGCCGTAGCCACCGTTGGTCCAATAAGGACCGCCCGGCGGGTTTGCGACATAGGGCCGATTGGTGATCGGGTCTAATCCCTGGAGATATGCGACTGAGCAACCGTCGTTGCTGCTTCCCGCTACGTTCCCAATTTGATGCACAATCCCCGTACCCGACGAGAGGTACGCAGGCAGGATACAGTTGGATGGATATATCGGGAACGGCTTCACAACGATCCAGCTGACGCCATTGGCGTCGGGAAGGCCGCCGTTGGCCCGATCCATCACGTCCACCGCCTTCATGCCGTTAGCGACGCGGGTTTTCTCGTAGCCGAGCTTCAGCCCCAGCCTCAGATTCTCGAGGGGACGCCAGTCGGTCTCCAGTTCTGCGCCCCACACCGTCGCATCGAAGTTGTAGTTGATGGCGGAACGATCGACGATCTGGGATATCTGATAACCCGTATAGTCGTAGAAGAACGCGCCGCCGTTCAGCGTCAACCGTCCCCCAAGCAGCGTGTTCTTCGCGCCGACTTCATAGGCGTTGACAAACTCCGGGTCGAAGGTTTTCGGATGCGTAATGGAATGGGCGCCTTCCAGGCCTCCTCCATTTAACGCCACACCGGCCACCGGCGGGTTCGCTCCGCCGGCCTTGTAGCCGTGTGAGTATGAGCCATAGACCAAGGTCTCGTCGGTGAACGAAAGATCCGGCTTCCAGTCGAGCGTCAGGCGACCGGTAGGCTCACGCCATTCCTGCTTGATTATTTCGGCCACCGGGTAGCCGACATCCTTTGCCAGCACCCAACTCGGAATGCGTGGGGCATCCTTTTTGTCCACCGTCCATCGTAGCCCGGCCGTGAGTTTCAGGTTGGGCGCGATCTGGTAGTAGGCCTCACCGAACACCGCGTACGAAACCAGCTTGAACGGGTTCTTGCTGAGGAAATAGGTGTGCGATAGATCGTTCACCGCATCGATATGGTTTGGATCGATATAGGCGCACTCGCCCCCGTTCGTCGCGACTGAGCCGCTGTCCTGCAGGCTGATCGTGCGTAAGCCATTGGGAGCACATCGGCGATTGTCCGAAACATTCGGGATGTAAGGAATCGTCACGCCGGTATCGAAATTGCTCGCGGCCCAGAGGTTCAGGGCATTGATGAACACATAGTATTTCTCTACGGTGTCATAGTGGAGGAAGTTCGCGCCGACGCTGAAATTAAACGGGCCTTCGAAGTCAGACGCAAGCCTGAATTCCTGACTGAAGTCGCGGGAGCGGGCCGTAGACAAGTCGACCGATACGAGACGATCGGCACATCCAATCTGAGGATCGCAAAAGACTCCGTTATTCAGAACGCCTGGATTGGGATCGCTGGAAGCCCAGGCGCCGGACGCGGTGTTAAACCGGTTGTAGTCTTCCATGGACCAGATGAAGTCGGACGACCACGCGGTTTCGGAAGTCAGGGACAGGTTATCCGTCAGGTCGAACTTCGCCTGCAGCTCAACCGTGTCAGTCTTTGCCCGATATTTTGGATCGACCGTCGACTCGATCACACGCAGATCACGTGACTGAACTCGGCTGACATAAGGGTCATGGGCCGGCACGGCTCGGTTGATAGGCAGACCGGCCGCAGCCAGCGGCCAGTAGAAGCCCAATGTATATCCGTTTGGTGTTTCAAATGAATCCGGCGAATACAGCGATGCCGGCTTGCAGCCTTGGCTCAGCTGGGATTGGTAATGCGTAGACTGTCCCCCGCCACCGAATTGGCCGTCATAATAGTTCGGGATCGGAACTCCACCGACTTCGGTAACAATATCCTTGTGACAAAGCTGCTTTCCGGAACGCAGACGATCGTCGTTCTCCTGGAAGTGTTCCCAGATCAGGTTGACATCGATCTTGTCGGTGGGCGCAAACCTTAGCGACAGCCGCGTCGACCAGAGGTCGCGTCCGTCGATCCGGTTGCCTGTGAGTTGGTTGGTGTCGTAGCCGTCGCGTTTCGTCCAGGCGCCCGCCAGGCGCAGGGCGACCTTGTCGTCGACCAGCGGCACGTTGACCATGCCTTCGAGGCGCTGAGAATTATAGTTGCCGACATCGAGCGACAACCGTGACTCATAGGCGAATTTCGGCTTCTGCGAGATGATGTTGACGACCCCCGCGGTGGCGTTGCGGCCGTAGAGCGTCCCCTGGGGTCCGCGCAGCACCTCCACCCGTTCCAGATCATAGAACTCCTGCTCGAAGAAGCGGTTACGCAAGAACGGCGTGTTGTTGAGCGCCACGGCGACGGCCGGATCGGTGGTCGCCGAAATGGCCTGCGTGCCGATGCCCCGGATCTGGATCGAGTAACCGCTGAAGTTCGTCTTCGTGAAGGTAAAGTTCGGAACCTGGGTCATCAGGTCCGGCCCGCCGGCGACCTGCGACTTCGTCAGGTCCTCCTGCGTGAAGGCCGACATAGCGATCGGCACGTCCTGGATGTTTTCCTCGCGCTTCTGTGCGGTGACGATCAGGGCCTGGACTGTTCCCTCAGCGCCGTCCGAAGCGCCTGCGCCCTGGGGGTCCGAGGCGCTCCGGATGGTGACGACGCCGCCGGGGGTTTTGTCGGCGATGAGGCCACTGCCGTTGAGCAGCATGGCGAGCGCCTGGTCGGGCGTGTAGGCGCCCTTCAGCGGTGGGGCGAGGCGGTCCTTCACCAGGCCTTCGGAGAAGATCAGTTGCTGGTCGGCGGTGGCGCCGAACGTCTTCAGCGCCAGCGTCAGCGGCTGGGCCGGCATGTCGAAGTCGTAGGCGCGCGCGTCGGCGGCGTAGGCGGCGCCGGCGATGGCGGCGGCGCTGATCATGGCGCTCGCGCCCAGCAGGGCGTGGCGGAATTTGGTGGAATTCATCGACATGGGTCCCCTCCCCAAAGGACATTTAAGTCTTGGGGACCTGTTGTTTCGTCCCCTCATGGAGTCAGGACGCAGCACGTTCCAATTCACGCCG
>Ga0157373_10000063_pt1 | contig 95201 bp, 82 predicted proteins | sample C65metaG_FD_113460 | JGI IMG/M metagenome (GOLD analysis project Ga0157373, IMG submission 113460) | Corn rhizosphere microbial communities from Kellogg Biological Station, Michigan, USA - C6-5 metaG | ecosystem: Host-associated > Plants > Roots > Rhizosphere > Soil | place: USA: Michigan...
ATTGGATGCGGGGGCTGATGTCAATGCCCGGGGCGGGATGTACCGGGGCACGACCACGCTTGGGCTGGCGGCGACCAGTGTGCACCCCGTCATTACCGGTGTGCAGGAAGCATTGATGGATGTCCTGATCCGTGCTGGCGCTGATCCCAATAAGGCCGTGGCGCCGGACTATACCGAAGGGTTATTGATCCTGGCCTGCATCCACAACGGGCGGTATGAACCGATCCATTACCTGGCGCGGCACGGGGCACAGGTAGACCTGGAAGCGGCGGGCGCCTTAGGCGACCTGGAAAAAGTGAAAGCCTTATTTTCGGAAGCGTCAACGGATAAACGCGCTTTATCTTTATGCTGGGCTTGCCAGTACGGGCATACGGCCGTCATTGATTTTTTGCTCGAACAGGGATTGCCCGTAAATACGGCGGTCAACGGCACCACGCCATTGTTATCGGCAGCATTTGAAGGGCAACGTGATCTGGTTGTCCGGTTACTGGAACTGGGCGCGGATATGGAAGTCCGGAATGATTATGGCGGTACTGCGCTGAGCCAGACTTTATGGTGTTTGTACCATCACCGGAAGTTGCAGCATCTGGAGATCATGGAGCTCTTGATCGCGCGCGGCGCGAAAATTGAAGCGGATTGGCTGCCTTATATTGAAGAACAAAGAAATCATGATCAAGCCATTTGAACTGAGCCTCGGGCTGCCCATGGAGGTCGCGAACAAAGTGATCTCGACAACGAATAAGGTCTGGGAGATCCTGGCGGCCAGCCGTGACGGTGACCTGGAACACGTCAAACGCTTGGTCAATGAATGCCAGGAACTGATCTACGCGCAGTATAATTATACGCCGCCCATTCATTTCGCCGTGCGGGAGGGGCATGTCGATTTAGTGAAATACCTGTTAACTATGGGTGCACATGATCCCAATTATAAGATATATCCATTTTTGGATAAACTGGATACCCTGGCGGAAGACCGAGGCCATGCGGAAATTGTAGATTTATTAAAAGATTACGCTGCACATCCCGAGCGCCAGCAATACTTTGGCGATAACGGCAGGATTTTTTTCAACCGGACGCCGCTGCAAATAGCGTTTGAAAAAGCCGTCGACCGTGAAGACCTGGAACAGGCCGGGCTGATCCTGAAAGACCACCCGGAGTTTGCTTTGGATGAGACTTATTTCTGGGGTGAAGGTATCCTCACCTTTGCCGCTAAGCATCATCACCGGGAGATGGTGGATCTCCTGATGAGTTTTGGCGCGAAAGTGCCGGATATTTTAAAATGGACGCAAAAATATTATTTCGAGCGGCTGGACGGCGCTACCTACATGATGGAAAAGGGTATGAATCCGAATACCATGAGCTGGCACCATGTCACCATTTTGCATGATATGGCGCAAAAGGGCGACCTGGCCAAAGCACAATTGTTAATACAATATGGCGCGGAGATCAACGCGGTCGAAGAAGAGTACCAAAGCACGCCTTTAGGCATGGCGGCCCGCTGGGGGCATGTGGAATTGGTCGGTTATTTACTGGAACAGGGCGCCGATCCCAAACGTGCCGGCGCGGACTGGGCCACGCCGCTGGCCTGGGCAGAAAGCAAGGACCATCAGGAAATCGTAGACCTATTAAAACTAAATTGATGAAAATTGAATCCGTTATCCCCATCCTTTATTCCGACGACGTCAGCCGGAGCATTAAATTCTATACCGAAGTGTTGGGGTTTGAAAAGCACTGGGGCTGGGATGAGCCGCTGACCTTTGGCGGCGTGGTGGATGGCGATACCACCATCTTTTTTTGCAAAGGCGATCAGGGGTATAAAGGCACCTGGCTGGCGCTGAATGTCGATAACGTAGATGCGTATTATACAGCGATCAAAGACCGGGCGGATATTTTAAGCCCGCCGGAAACCAAGCCGTGGTTCATGCGCGAAATGCTGGTCAAAGATCCGGATGGTCATATCCTGCGCATCGGGCATAACACCAATTGTGACTGATGTTACCCATCTTTTGTATCTTTATCATAGCATCCCTAAACTATGCAAAAAGAACAACTGTTAAATCTGCTGGGGCCTTTCCCTCAAAAAACAGCGTTGAATCCGGCGATACTGGAAGCAATTGACTGCGGCAGCTATATCCGTGAAAAAGTAGCCTATGATGTCGAACCTGGCGAACGGATCACGGCTTATCTCCTCATACCCAAGAACCTGAAAGTACAAACACCGGTGATCTTTTGCTATCATCAGCACGGATCGCGCTTCGACCTGGGCAAAAGCGAAGTAGCTGGGCTGGCTGGAGACCCCGGCCAAGCCACGGCCGCCGAATTGGCTGAACTCGGCTATATCACTTTCGCACCCGATGCGATCGGGTTTGAGGAACGGAATTGGGACCCGGCGAAGCCGGGCAACACGTCCTGGTTTGAACTGGCCACCCGCCTGATCAGGGGAGAGACCTTGCTGGCTAAGGCCTTGCACGATGTGTCCGCAGGGATCGATTATTTACAAACCCGGGCCGAAGCGGACAGTGAAAAGATCGGCTTTATCGGCCATTCTTATGGCGGCCGCATGGCGATCTGGGCCACGGCGCTGGACAAGAGGATCAAAGTGGCGGTATCGCATTGTGGTTGCGCCAGCTATCAGAACTCCGCCGTTCGTACCGCTGGGATCCAAATGGAATTTTGCGTACCAGGTATCGTCCGATATGGGGACATCGGCGATATCGTCAAAATGGCAGAACCTTCATCCCTGTACCTTTCCGCCACAGACGAGGACAGGTGGAGCAAGGGTGCCCGGGAGATCTATGACTACGCCAAACCCGCGTTTATCCTCGGTGAGCTTCAACTAAAGGTCTGGCCCGGTAAACACGTTTTTACCCGGCAAATGCGGGAAGAAGCCTATGCTTTCCTGAAGAAATTGCTCCGGAAAGCCTGATCCGGTAAAACCTATTTATTTCCGCTGTATCATTTACAATTTAAACATCAAGCTATCATTTTTTGAACCAGGTATGTTTAACCGCGCCCACGCCGTTGAAACGGCCACGCCGCTGGCCTGGGCAAAAAGCAAGGGCCATCAGGAAATCGTAGAACTATTAAAATTAAATTGATGAAGATCGAGTCTGTTATTCCGATACTTTATTCGAATGATGTCGCACGCAGCATCCGGTTTTATACCGAAGTGCTGGGGTTTTAAGGAACAGACCGATGATATTTCGTTAATCTCACTACGTGACGGCGCAGAAACTCTAAACTACACAGAAGATGAGTTAAAGGGATTGTTCGAAAGAATCCTTAGATGTTCGAATGAGGTGGTTGAACTCAACAAGAAAGTCAAGGAATTTTTACCTTAGCGACAGGTCAACTAAGCAATATAAAATTTGAATTGTGGACCAAATATCGTATTTTTAATTAAGCCAAAGGAAATGCTAGAAACCGTTAACAATACGTTAACAGAAAAAAAGTAAGGCAGTCACGATCTAACGTAACTGCCTGTTTCTTAGGTAGCGGGAGCAGGACTCGAACCTACGACCTTCGGGTTATGAGCCCGACGAGCTACCAACTGCTCCATCCCGCACTATATTTTGCTTATCCGTTGGCTGGATCATTACTCCAAAATAAGCTTTCCAATTGTAGAATAAACGAAATGTCTTCCGTTTTATTGGACTGCAAAGATATAATTCGTTTCTTTGCAGTCCAAATAAAAAAGTAAAATAATTTTCGCATGAGTCATAAGGCAGGTTTTGTAAGTATCATCGGCAAGCCCAACGCAGGTAAGTCGACCCTCATGAACGCGCTTGTGGGCGAAAAAATGTCCATCATCACGCCAAAGGCGCAAACCACACGCCACCGTATACTGGGTATCGTTAGTGAGCCTGAATACCAGATTGTTTTCAGCGATACGCCCGGCATCATCAAACCACACTATGCCTTGCAGGAGACCATGATGCACCAGGTATCGGGCTCGCTGGTGGATGCCGATGTGGTAATACTGGTTACCGATATCAACGAGCGCCACGATGAAAGCGACATCATCGAAAAACTGAAAAAAAACGAAGCGCCGCTAATCGTCCTGGTCAACAAAATCGACAAAAGCGACGAAGAAACCGTCAAGCAAAAGATAGCTTACTGGGAAGAAACCCTCAACCCTAAAGCCGTTTTTGCCATCTCGGCACTGCATGCGCAAAACATGACCTCGCTGGTGCAACTGCTCGTTACCATGATACCCGAGCACCCGGCCTATTACGAAAAGGATTTCCTTACCGACCGTAACGACCGTTTCTTCGCTTCCGAGATCATCCGCGAAAAAATATTCAAACTGTACGAAAAAGAAATTCCCTACAGCACCGAGGTAGTCATCACCGCTTTTAAGGAAGAAGAAAAGATCTACCGCATCAATGCCGAGATCATCGTCGAGCGTGAATCGCAGAAAAATATCCTTATCGGCCCCGGCGGTTCACAGATCAAACGCGTAGGCACATACGCCCGGCAGGATATGGAAGAGTTCTTCCAAATCAAAGTGTTTTTAGAAATGTTTGTGAAAGTGATACCCGACTGGCGCAGCAAAAAAAATTATCTCAAAAAATTCGGGTACGAGGATTAGAAGATAGAATAAAGAACAAGGAGCAAAGATTAAGGATTGCAAGACTTACCTTTGCACAAGTCTTTGATCCTTGCTCCTTATTCCTTACTCCAAACAAACAACCATGAGCAACATAGTAGCTATAGTAGGCCGCCCAAATGTGGGTAAATCAACCTTGTTTAACCGTCTCATCGAGGCTCGTAAGGCTATTGTAGACGATTTTAGCGGCGTTACCCGCGACAGGCACTACGGCGTATCCGAATGGACCGGCCACGATTTTACCGTGATCGATACCGGCGGCTACGTAGCCAATAGCGACGATGTTTTCGAGGCCGCCATCCGCGAGCAAGTGATCATCGCCATTGAAGAAGCCAGCGCCATTTTGTTTTTGGTAGATGTAACTACCGGCATTACCGACCTCGACGATGAGATCGCCGTCATCCTGCGCCGCAGTAAAAAACCTGTTTTTGTGGTGGTGAACAAGGTGGATAACACAGCGCAGGAAACCGAAGCCAGCGTATTTTACGGTTTCGGCCTGGGCGAAATATACACCATCTCATCCATGACGGGCTCCGGCACCGGCGAACTGCTCGACGAAGTGGTCAAGACCTTCGAAGATATCCCGCTCGAGCCAAACACCCTGCCTAAATACACCATTGTAGGCCGCCCTAACGTGGGTAAATCATCGTTCATCAATACCCTGCTCGGTCAGGATCGTAACATTGTTACCCCAATCGCCGGCACCACGCGCGATTCGATCCATATCCACTACAACCAGTTCGGGCACGATTTTATGATCGTGGATACCGCCGGGATGCGCAAAAAAACCAAGGTGAAAGAGAACATCGAGTTTTACTCGGTAATGCGCACCATCAAGGCTATCGAGGATAGCGACGTGGTCATCCTCATGATCGACGCTGTTGAAGGCATCGAAAGCCAGGACATCAACATCTTCCACCTGGCCGAAAAGAACAAAAAAGGCGTGGTTATCGTAGTCAACAAGTGGGATTTGATTGAAAAGAACAACAAAACCAGCAAGGTTTTTGAGGACATGATCCACCAAAAGATCGCCCCGTTTACCGACGTGCCCATCATCTTTACCTCTGTGCTCGAAAAACAGCGCATCTTCCGTGCCATCGAAGCAGCAAACAAGGTGTACCAAAACCGCAGCAAAAAAATCCCTACCTCCAAGCTAAACGATGTGCTGCTGCCCATCATCGAAGCCTTCCCGCCGCCGGCCACTAAAGGCAAATACGTCAAAATCAAATACATCACCCAAATTGCAGGCGTGGCGCCCATGTTCGCCTTCTTCTGCAACCTGCCCCAATACATCAAAGAACCGTACATGCGCTTTTTAGAAAACAAACTGCGCGAAAACTTCGATTTCCAGGGCGTACCGATACAGATTTTCTTCAGGCAGAAGTAGGGGGTATAGTATCAAGTCGCAAGTATCAGGTACCAAGTATTTTTATCAGGTATGGAGTCTTGCTACTTTCACTGGCGCAAGTATGTAGCGCTGGCCTAAGCAATGGCTACTTGTGCCTGAATCAACCCTCGCGCGCAGGCCCGTCATTCTGAGCCTGTCGAAGAACGGGAGCATTGGCCATCTAACGGCATACCTATCTGCGATCATTCAGTCATTCAATCCTTCAATCATTGTTATTTTTGGGCGTTGCCTCCGGCCGGGCTATCCGTTCATACGCCTTCAGGCATTAGCCACGGCCCACGCTGAACCCGCCACATGGCCGGTATCCACTGCTATCCCTAACGCGAATAAATCAGGAACAAAAATCCATGTTCGTCCTCCGGCAGCACAAGCTTCGGCGAAACCGGGCAGAACGCTGACGGCCATGTGCGGTTGTAGGTGCATCAGCATTTCGCCTCATGCGGGTGTGGTAAAGCAGCGGGAGGCGTAGCCGTGGTTCTGCCCGGTTGTGCGCAAAGGCCACGTGCGGCAAAGAAGCCTTGCTGCCGGAAGCCCTTTTTTGGATACTTTTTGCGGCATCAAAATTGCGGAGCAATCATTCACACCAAAAAACAAACAACTCGTGAATAACGTATCGAGCCCTCCGCGGCGAATAAGCGGACATCACTTGCAATTCCCTTTTGAATTTTGACTTCAACCCTCATGGGTATTTATGGGTATTTCAAATAACTTTTGTCTTGACTCTTGGCTCTTGATTCTTGAGTCTTTTCCCAAACATGGGTATTTATGGGTATTTTTATGAGTTTATAAGCCTTTTCTTCGTTTTCAGCCCATACAGGCCCTTTTCTCATTTTCCATACCCATCAAACACATGGGTACAATATGGGTGTTAATGGGTATACCCATATTTGCATTTCAACGAACATCATCGCGTGTTGTGAGCATGGCAATCCTATAAATATACGCATTTCCGGGGGTTTATGGAAGCTTTTGGAGTGGGGTTTGTATAAATTATACTGCCGTGTTGGTGTCCGCACAATAACATACTAAACCTAACCAACAGCAATTCATTCATAAATTTTAAAGGAGTTGTCTCGCGGTTTTAGGTCGAATACCTACAAATGAAAATATTGAACAGATACTATTTATTTATATTTTTTTAAGAGGTTATGCTGTATTTCCTTAGAGACGTTCTTTTGAGAAGGTTTTGCTCTATAATCAAAACCACTGAAAATCAACCTTCAGAAGCAATCGATGCTGGGTATCCAGAGTATTTCTTGGGCTATGTATTCTGGATATTTTTATGCTGTTGTGATCATCTCTCATCAACATTTAAAATCGACCACTACATTATCAATTGTCTAATGCAGTTAAGATTAATACCACAGTTGAACATGCTGTGTAATCCTAATAACTTTAACCTATTTAAAATATAACTCCCAAACTTGTTCTATTCTTTTTGCTATATGATATGCCAGTAAAGGCGGAACAGCATTACCAATTATTTTATAAGCTTGAGATGGACTAACCAAGAAGGAACCCTTTCTCTTAGCATGATTTTCAATTACAAATTCATAATTCGGTGGAAACGTCTGAATCAAACCACATTCTCTAGGGGTTAATCTCCTTTCTTTTAAACCTTTAGAAAGCTCCTCATTAAACTTACCACCGTGTTCAACAGATAATCTCCTAAATTCAATATTCCCATGATGTTCGGATCGAATAGTTGGACCTATTCCATTCAATTTAATTTCAGTTTGCCCTTGACAATGGGCTCCCATATATTTAGCTTTTGAATAAAACTTTTGGGATAAGTCAGTAGTAACTTCCGGTTCATCCAAAAGAGAAAACACATCGGATAATTTAGTTGGAGGGGCCAATTCCAAATCTTTCACATTATACGCGTGAGTCGGTTTGGGATATGGGTTAAGCATATCGTCTAATTCACCTTTTTCGAGCTTCTTAAGAACCGATGCTTTTAAAGCAGACTTCTTAATTCCAATAAATATCACGCGTTCTCTAGATTGAGGAACCCCATAATTTGCAGAATGCAAAACCTGTGGATCAAGTACAAGATATCCATTACCGTTTATTGATGAAAAGTCCTTTTGTATTATGTCTTTGACGTTTTTTAGATTAACCAAACCTTTAACGTTTTCTGCAACAAACATTTTAGGTTGAGCAATCTCGATAACTCTTTTCATCCACATATAAAGTTTACCGCGAGTTTCCTCCGATGCATGATCGATTCTTTTCAATTGACCGTCATGATTTTTATGGGAATCAAACCCTTTTCGTTTACCCGCGATACTAAAATCTTGACAAGGAAATCCTCCTGTGACAATATCTACCCTTTCAGGGAATACGTTCACACCGAATTCATGCATTTTAACCAAGTCGACTATACTTTCTGAACGAAACTTGTCTACACAGCCATAATCGCCCTTTTTAAAGAAGTGATTTATCCAGGCATTTTTTGCATCTGGTAGTATGTCATTAGCAAAAATCGTTTTAAATCTATTTGTGGTTAACAAAGAAAGTTTTTCATTAATTTCTTCTTCGATAAAATTAGGTGATGCTTTTTTATTAATTAACGCTGTTGGAACAATAAAGCCTCCTTCAAAACCAAGATCCATCCCTCCACAACCTGAAAAAAGAGATAAAACATTTAATATTTGATTCTCCCCTTGTTTGCTAGATATAGATGAAGGGCCCGGTTGCTTTTTAAACTCTATGTTAATTTGGGGTTCGTTTATTTCAATGCTCATTTAATGTGTTTTTATGAGTTAGATGGTGTTTTGAATCCTACAAAAATTAGCATTTTTGATTGAATTTAAAATTAACGCCTCAAAAAATTATCCACAAGTTTTTCTAAAATTTTTTCTCTTTTATTAGGTTTTAGGTCGCATTCCCACAACACAATAACATTCCAATTTAATTCCAACAAATTGTTTATTACTTTTTTATCGCGCTCTATGTTTCTTTCTATCTTGGAGTGCCAAAAATCCGTATTGGTTTTGGGCATTACATAAATCTTACAATCCTTATGCCCATGCCAGAAACAACCATTTACAAAAATCACAGTTTTGTATTTTGTTAGTTTTATATCTGGTTTACCAGGCAGTTTTTTATCATGTATCCTAAACCGAAAACCTAAGCCATGTAAATATTTGCGCACTATTATTTCGGGCTTGGTGTGCTTACCCTTAACATTGCGCATAATCTCGCTTCGTCTTTGTCGTGTTACGGTATCTGTCATATAGGCGTAACCGAAAAAATCTCTAAATGTTGTTTAAATCTATTTTAAACTCTTTTTCTAGCCATTCCTTTAAAGGAAAATCTGTAGGTGTGGTCTTCAACAAGTAAGAGAAAATAATAGATATCCAGAGTATTAATCGATCTATATCACTTTCCGGAATAGACTCGATAGACATTTTCCATCGCCCTGACAAATCTTTCCTTTCGGTTTCTGCAATTGTCTTTTTAATTCTGTTTTTCCCATCAACCAAGTGCTTACAAATATGCGGCAGTCTAAATGTTTTTCTTTTAAAATAGACTTCGTATTTACCTCCGGCTGTAAAATGATCTCGAAGATTGCCAGTTACAACACCATAATGGCTTGCAAGCCAAACCAGAACACCTGTGTATTTATCTTTACTATTATCAGAAAACACTTCGGGAAATAACGCCATAGCATGATCAATTATTTCTGATTTCTTCGGACCGCTTAGCGATGAAAATGGCTTTATTATTAATTTTTCTTCATCTTCCTTACTGGGTGCTTCGTGGTCTGGTAACCACCATAAGGCGATGTCTTGACCTACAGACTGTCTTTTAAGATTTCTAACATATTCCATTCTTTTAGAAACATCACTCTTTCGGAAATCACGATAGCTAATATTCATTTTGTTAAATACAGAAAGCGATGGATCACTCTGAATATCCATGTTAATCTGGTACCTTGGTGAGTGTGTAATATTAATGTTATCCACACACTCATCATATTTCGCCCAACGGCATTTTAAAGTTTTGGAAGTAAGTTTTCCGAAGAATATGTATATTCTATCCTCCAAATTAGGTAATCCGGTTGTTTCGAATATGCTATTACCAAAACATTTCCAATCAGTTTGACTAGTTTTTACCTCTATGCCAAACCATTTATTTGTTAAAATTTTAACGAATAAATCAGGGAATGAATGTGGAGAAGATTGTTCGAATTTATTATGAAAGTCAAACCCTATAGATACTTCGTTAAGTGCGTCGCAGACTTCCTTTTCAAAGGCTGTACCCGACAATCTTAGCAGCTTCTTATCAGCGCTAAACCGATCTTCAAGGTATTTAACAGCCAGTGATAGGATAGTTCGAAGCTCTATATCATATTCCTCAATCTCTTTTAAAATAATCATACTCAATAAATATTATGTAAAGATACTTAAAAAGACATTGACGAAATATGTAAAGAGCGAGAAGGGATTATCCGTATTTTAGTACTCTGCCAGTTGCAAGTTACTATGTGTTAAAATAATGATGCTCTGTGAAATAAATCCGAAATTGAACATTCGAAATCATAGGGCCTCCACAGCTTTCCGCAACGTCACATCCCCCATATTCAACGTCTTAAAATACCCGTCATCGCCCCATTTAAACCGGGCGGCCATGGCTTTGAGGTACAGGCGTATCTTTTTGTCGGATTGTTTGATCTGGCCCGAGTCGAGCTGTTTGAGGGTTTTGGTGGCGTAAACAATAAAGTCGGTAAAGGTATCGTCGTTAATGCGGAAGTCTTTACTGAAAGCCTCGAAGTTGGGGTAGCGGGCCAGGGTTGGTTGCAGCTTTTGCAGCACAAAACCCATAAATAGTTGGTGAGTGTTGAGGCTGTACAGCAGGTCGGTGTTGCCGGTTGTATCGGCAGGTACAAAAACGTCGGGCATAATGCCGCCGCCGCTAAACACCTTGCGGCCGGCAGCGGTATGGTATCTGGCGGGTTGTTTAAACAGGCTATCGTCCAGGTTGCTTTTTTCGGAGAAGAGCTCGCCCTTGGCCATGCGGGTGGCCAGTTCGTTATGGTAGCTGTCGGCGCCGTCTTTATACGATTTCTGTATCGAGCGGCCCGAAGGCGTGTAGTACCGGGCAATGGTGAGGTTCACCGCCGAGCCATCCCCAAAAGCGAACTGCTGCTGTACCAAACCCTTGCCAAACGAGCGGCGGCCAACAATGGTGGCGCGGTCAAGGTCCTGCAGGGCGCCTGCCAAAATCTCGCTTGCCGAAGCCGAGTATTCGTTGATCAGTACGGCCAATTTACCTTTCTCAAACAAGCCCGAGTCGGTAGCAAAGTAATCGGTACGAGGTTCGTGCACGCCCTTGGTATACATAATCAGTTTCCCGGCAGGTAAAAACTCGTCGGCCATGGCGGTAGCCGCGCTCAGGTAGCCGCCGCCGTTATCGCGCAGGTCGAGCACCAGCTTTTGCAGGCCCTGTGCCTGTAGTTTTTTGAGTGAGGCTTCAAAATCGCGGTCGGTAGTGGCGGCAAACTTGCTGATTTTGATATAGCCCGTTTGCGGTGCAACCATATACGCCGCGTCGATACTGCTCAGTGCAACACGGTCGCGTTTAAGTTTGATAATTGCAGCCTGGCGGCTGCCGTTGTGCAAAACACTTAGCTGGGCGTCGCTATTCTTGCCGCCTTTAAAAATGGAATCTATCGCTCCGGTGGTTAAATGCACCCCGGCCAGGTTGCGGTTATTAAAGCGGATGATACGGTCGCCGTTAACAATGCCCGCCCTGGCAGCCGGCCCGCCGGGCAGTACCTGGCTAATGTACAGGGTATCGTTAAGGATGAGGTATTCAACGCCTACACCGTAAAAGCCGCCGTCAAGCCGTTCGTTGATGGATTGCGCCCTCTGCGCGGGCAGGTACAACGAGTGCGGGTCGAGGTTTTGCAATAACTGGTTTACTGATTTCCCTTCCAGGCTGTCCATATCCACCGAGTCCACATACCTGTCGTGCACCAGCTTAACCACGCGCTGCAGCTTATCGCCTCCGCTTAAAAAAAACCGGTTGCCCGATAAATTTTCGTTGCTGAACCATATACCCATTGCGGCCCCTATAAAAAGCAGCATCAGCGTACGGAAGAAAGTTATCGCATTATTTTTCATTAATTTGATGTGCTAAAATAAGCAATACCCACCAAGGCCAACAATTTTTATGCGGATGGCTTTAAGTATTTGCTAAATTTTAGCAATTTTGTTTATCTAATATAAAGGCATTGAAAATAGTTACTGAAAAGGATTCGCACTACAATAACCTCGAAAAAATGACGGTTAGCGAGATCCTGACAAACATTAACAGGGAAGATCAGACCGTTGCCGATGCCGTTAAAAAGGCTATCCCGCAACTGGAAAAACTGGTTACCATCACCGCCGAGCGCATGAAGAACGGCGGCCGGTTGTTTTATATAGGCGCCGGCACCAGCGGCAGGCTGGGCGTGGTTGATGCTTCTGAATGCCCGCCCACGTACGGTGTGCCGTTTGATTGGGTAGTGGGTATTATAGCCGGTGGCGATGGCGCTATTCGCAAAGCCGTGGAGTTTGCCGAAGATGATGCCGAACAGGCCTGGAAAGATCTGCAAGAATACAATATTTGCGATAAAGATGTGCTGGTGGGTATCGCCGCATCGGGCACCACGCCTTATGTTATCGGTGGTTTGCAAACGGCCAACAAAAATGGTGTAGTAACAGGCTGCATCGTATGCAACGAGGGCGGCCCGGTAGCCGCGGCCGCGCAATACCCGGTTGAGATAGTAACCGGCCCCGAGTTTGTTACCGGCTCAACCCGCATGAAGGCCGGCACCGCGCAAAAACTGGCCCTCAATATGCTGAGCACCAGCGTAATGATACAGCTAGGCAGGGTTATCGGCAATAAAATGGTGGATATGCAGTTATCCAATAATAAACTGATTGACCGGGGCACCAACATGGTAATGCAGGCCACGGGTCTGGACGAGCAAACCGCCGCCAACCTGCTCGAAAAGTACGGCAGCGTTCGCCGGGCCATCGACCACGCGCCTGTAAAATAATAAAGAAATAGAGAGGGGGGACAGGGAGCGATGCACGAGATAGAACCATATTACCGCTGGCGCGACGACTATATAGCCGCCGAAGACGAGCTTTCGCCTTTCTACGCCACCGAATACAGCGAATTTGAGTTTGATAAGCAGGTTTACAACTACCTGCTGCATCCGCAGTGGGATTCGTTCGGCTCAAACACCCTGTATTTAAAAGTTTTATTTGTTGATTACGACCGGGGGTATTCCATTATAGAATTGATAGGCGAATGGAATGACGCCATCGATAACGACATTATGGTGCTCAAACGCGAGATTATTGAACTGATGATGGATGAAGGAGTTAATAAATTCATCCTCATCGGCGAAAACGTGCTCAATTTTCACTCCAGCGACGATTGTTATTACGAAGAATGGTTCCAGGAGGTGGAGGACGGCTGGATAGCGGGCATCAATTTCCGCGAGCATGTCATCAGCGAGTTCAAACGCAACAACATCGATTATTACATCAACTTCGGCGGCGTGCTGGACGACTTAGGCTGGCGTACGCTAAAACCCCTGCAGGTATTTAAAAAAGTTGAAGAACAACTGGTAAAACGCTTGAATTAATCAGCCACTTATTGTTATATTGCACTAAAAATATACAAATTACGTTTATAGCTTTAAAATAAAACAGAAATGGAAACTAAAGATTTTGAATATAAGTCAAAAGATATCGAATACAAATACGATAACATTGTACAGATAGACGATAGCGCCAACGTACGCAAATTCATGGCCAATGTGTTTATGTGGATGTTTGTAGCTTTAGGCATATCGGCTGTATGCTCTTATGAGTTTGCCACCAACCCTCAGCTACTTTCGTTACTTTACGATCCGGCTACAGGCAGCAGCACCGGCTTGTCAATTGTGGTAATGCTGGCGCCGTTCGCGTTTATTCTGGCTATCTCATTCGGTCTGCAAAGAATGTCGTACCCTGTGCTTATGGTACTGTTTATTGCATTTTCGGCGGTAATGGGTATTAGCTTAAGCTGGATATTGCTTGCCTACACAGCAGGTTCGGTATTAGCCGTATTTGTCACAACATCGGTTGTTTTTGGTACAATGGCCATTGCAGGCTATACCACCCAGCGCGATCTGACCTCTTTCGGCTCGTTGCTGATTGCCGGCTTGTGGGGTATCATTATCGCATCACTGGTTAACATGTTTTTACACAGCACGCAGTTAGATTATATCATCAGTTACGTAGGTGTTGCCGTGTTTGTGGGTTTAACCGCTTACGATGTGCAAAAACTGAAACAACTGGCCGCTTCGGAAGATTTTGACGGTACTTTAAAAAGCAAATTGGGGCTGGTAGGTGCTTTAAACCTTTATCTAGACTTTGTGAACCTGTTCCTGATGCTGCTACGTTTATTCGGCCGCAGAAGATAGTTTTAATAACATTATATTGATGCCGGTAAAAGTGCAATGCTTTTACCGGCATTTTTGTAATTAGCTTGTAGATAAACAATATAATTATGCCAATCGCGATGCTATTACTTGGTGTTCTCAGTTTTTATCCTGGCAGCCATAAACCTGATACAACCTTTTTACTACGCGAAACCGGTAAAGACTATTACCACACCGTCTACATTGAAAAAAACAGGCAAAGCGAAGCATACCGCCACCTGATTAATTTCAAGATGAGCGATGATGAAAAAATCGACTATTTAGACGTTTGCCGAAACCTGACACAGAAAGTTAAACACCCATTAGCAAAACGCCACCTTACAGGCTTGCCCAGCCAATGGATACCTATATACTTATACCATAACCGCTATTACCTATATCATCCATCCGAAGATGGCAATAAGGATAGAAGAATAATTACAGATAGCACGGTTGTTTATTGGAGCATGGAGTCGCCCTATCCCGAGGTATTAAAACTCCAGCATCACAGCGGGAATACTTATGTTTTCAAAACCAGCCACTACATGCAAGGTCAACCGGCATCAAAACTTGTCATCCATATTATCGACCCGGTAAACCAAATAGCCGTTTGGGAAGATGCCAGCCAATCCGGAGCCTATCATTATGGCTTATACATCTCACGCGAAAAGGCCCGCAATTTGGATATGATCGTAAATTATTGCCGTCAAAGCAAAGCACCCGAATTTCAGTTTGATAGGATAAACTACGCGAGCCTGTTAAAACGTCGTTGAAAAAAAGCTTCTATTACAATACAGGGGCGTATCTTCCACTTCTATTCTTGTCCTTTCGAACGATATTGAGAGATCTTCTATTGCAGACCGATCGGCTTTGCCATTAACTCGTAGAGGATTTCTCCCTCCGGTCGAAATGACAATTTGGTTTTTTCTTGGCTCTTGATTCTTGCTTCTTGACTCTATTCCCTTGCACTTTACAACTTTATTACGCACCTTTGTGGTGCTTATAGAGAAAGACGGAGGGATTAGACCCTGTGATGTCTTAGCAACCTGTACTTACAAGGTGCTACATTCTACTCAGAACCACTCTTTTCAACGGTCTGGGACAGATAAGCGAAGGTCAAAGGCCACACACCTCCCGACATTTCGATATAAGCAGATTTTTAGGTATCAAGTAGCGAGTATCAAGTAGCAAGATCAGTTTCTAATTCAGCATCTTGTGATTGATTGAATGCGAGTACTTGATACTTGATACTAATTACTTGATACTACATGGACATCAGACAAGAACTCAAAAAACGTATTCTCATTATCGACGGTGCAATGGGCACCATGATACAGCGTTATCAGCTTACCGAAGCTGATTTTCGCGGCCAGCGTTTTAAAGATCACCCTTCGGACCTGAAAGGCAACAACGACCTGTTGAACCTTACCCGCCCCGATGTGATCAAAGCTATACACACCGAATACCTCGAGGCCGGTGCCGATATTATCGAAACCAACACCTTCAGCACGCAGGTAATTTCGCTTGCCGATTATAAAATGGAGCCCCTGGCTTATGAGTTAAGCTACGAAGGCGCCCGTTTAGCCCGCCAGGCTGCCGACGAGTTTATCGCGAAAAATCCGGGCAAGCCACGCTTTGTGGCCGGCGCCATCGGCCCTACAAACCGTACTGCGTCGTTATCGCCCGATGTGAACGACCCGGGTTACCGTGCCGTTACTTTTGACGACCTTGTTGATGCTTATTACGACCAGGTACGTGGCCTGGTTGATGGCGGCAGCGACGTATTGCTGATTGAAACCATTTTTGATACCCTGAATGCCAAAGCAGCCATCTTCGCTATAAAAAAATATGAGGAGGAGTGCAAGGCCGCGGGCAATGACTACGCGGCTTTTCGCCCTACAGGTGGTATCATGATATCAGGCACCATTACCGATGCTTCGGGCCGTACCTTATCGGGCCAAACGGTCGAAGCCTTCTGGAATTCGGTTCGCCACGCCAATCTGCTTTCGGTTGGTTTAAACTGTGCTTTAGGTGCCAAAGAGATGCGGCCGCACATCGAAGAGCTTTCAACCATTGCCGATGTGTTCATATCGGCATACCCCAATGCGGGTTTACCAAACGAGTTTGGCGCCTATGACGAAACCCCGCACGAAACCGCCCATTTGGTTGAAGACTTTATGGAAAGCGGCCTGGTGAACATTGCCGGTGGCTGCTGCGGCACCACGCCCGATCACATACGCTGCATCGCCGAAAAAGCGGCCAAATTTGCGCCGCGTAAAGTGAGCGAGGTTAAGCCATACATGCGTCTAAGCGGTTTGGAGGCCGTAAACATTACGCCCGAAACCAACTTTGTAAACGTTGGCGAGCGTACCAACATCACCGGGTCGCCAAAATTCAGTAAGCTCATCCTGGCCGAAGACTTTGAAGGTGCCCTGGTTGTTGCCCGCCAGCAGGTTGACGGCGGCGCACAGGTGATAGACGTAAACATGGACGAAGGCATGATCGACTCGGAAGCTTCGATGGTAAAGTTTTTGAACCTCATCGCTTCCGAACCGGATATTGCCAAACTGCCTATCATGGTCGATTCGAGCAAATGGTCGGTGATAGAAGCGGGGTTGAAATGCCTTCAGGGCAAGGGCATCGTTAACTCCATTTCGCTGAAAGAAGGCGAAGAGAAATTTAAAGAATACGCCTCTAAAATATTACAATACGGCGCTGCAGCCGTGGTAATGGCTTTTGACGAGCAAGGCCAGGCTGATAATTACGAACGCCGTATAGAGATCTGTAAACGCAGCTATGATATTTTGGTGAACGAGATCGGCTTTCCACCGCAGGACATCATCTTCGACCCGAATATCCTGACCGTTGCTACCGGCTTAGAAGAACATAACAACTATGCGGTCGATTTCATCAACGCTACCCGCTGGATAAAACAAAACCTGCCGCTGGCTAAAGTAAGCGGCGGTGTAAGTAATATCTCGTTCTCGTTCCGTGGCAATAACGTAGTCCGCGAAGCTATGCACTCGGCTTTCCTGTATCATGCTATCAAAGCCGGTATGGACATGGGTATCGTTAACGCAGGCATGCTCGAAGTTTACGAAGAGATACCAAAAGAACTCCTGGAGCGTGTTGAAGATGTGCTGTTGAACCGTCGTCCCGACGCTACCGAACGCCTGGTTGACTTTGCCGAAACCGTAAAAGCCAAAGGCAAAGAGATAATAAAGGATGAAGAATGGAGGAAAGAACCTGTTGAGCAACGCCTGTCGCACGCGCTGGTAAAAGGTATTATCGAATACCTGGATGACGACGTGGAAGAAGCCCGCCAGAAATACGCCAAGCCTCTTGAAGTTATCGAGGGCCCGTTAATGGATGGGATGAACATCGTAGGCGTCTTGTTTGGCGCCGGTAAGATGTTTTTACCGCAGGTAGTAAAATCGGCCCGGGTAATGAAAAAGGCCGTGGCCTACCTCCTGCCTTTCATCGAACTGGAAAAACAGCGGTTGATCGACTCAGGCGAGGGCGATGGTTCCTCGCGTGCTAACGCGGGTAAAGTATTAATGGCTACCGTTAAAGGCGACGTGCATGATATCGGTAAAAACATTGTGGGCGTGGTACTTGCCTGCAACAACTTCGAGGTGATCGATTTGGGGGTAATGGTACCCGCGCAAAAAATCATTGATGAGGCGATAGCACAAAAGGTAGATATCATCGGTTTAAGTGGGCTCATCACCCCTTCGCTGGATGAGATGGTGCATTTTGCTAAGGAAATGGAACGCCAAAACTTTACCATTCCGCTCATTGTTGGCGGCGCAACCACATCGCGTATACACGCTGCTGTGAAGATCGCGCCTAACTATTCGGGCCCGGCTATCCATGTTTTGGATGCCAGCCGCAGCGTTACCGTATGCAGCAACCTGATGAGCAAGGATAACCGCGATGCCTACATCCAAGGTATTAAAGATGAATACGAAAAAGCCCGCGAAGCGCATCTGAATAAAAAGTCAGACAAGCGTTTTGTGACCATTGACGAAGCCCGTAACCAACGTATCGAGCTGAATCTGAACGGGGCAATACCACCTAAACCAACCTTTACCGGTACAAGGGTGTTCGAAGGCTTCCCGTTAGAGGAATTGGTTCCTTATATCGATTGGACGCCGTTTTTCCATACCTGGGAGTTGCGTGGCAGTTTCCCTAAAATATTCGATGATAAATACGTAGGGATAGAAGCTAAAAAATTATATGACGATGCCCAGGCTTTGTTAAAGAGAATAGTTGACGAAAAATTATTAAAAGCCAACGGCGTTATCGGTTTCTGGCCGGCTAACAGCGTTGGCGACGATATTGAACTCTATGCCGACGAAAGCCGTACAGAAGTATTAGCGAAAATACACACGCTACGCCAGCAAGCCGAAAAGGTAAAAGGCGAACCATACTACGCCCTGTCGGATTTTATCGCACCCAAAGCAAGCGGCGTACCCGATTACTGGGGTGGCTTTGCCGTAACCGCGGGTATTGGCTGCGATGAACTGGTGGCTGGTTTTGAAAAGGACCACGACGATTACAACAGCATTATGGCCAAAGCCCTTGCCGACCGCCTGGCCGAAGCATTCGCCGAAAAAATGCATGAGTTAGTACGTAAAGAACACTGGGGCTATGCCAAAGAAGAGCATTTAGGCAACGAGGAACTGATCCGTGAAAAATACCAGGGTATACGCCCGGCACCGGGTTACCCAGCCTGTCCCGATCATACCGAAAAAACAACTTTGTTCCGCTTGTTAAAAGCCGAAGACAATGCACAAATGCACCTTACCGAAAGCCTCGCCATGACGCCCGCCGCATCCGTAAGCGGGTTCTACTTCGCGCATCCGCAGGCCAGGTATTTTGGCTTGGGTAAGATTGAGAAGGACCAGGTAAAGGATTATGCAATAAGAAAGGGAATGCCATTAGAGGATGTAGAACGTTGGCTGAGTCCGAATTTGGCTTATTAGTATCAAGTAGCTAGTATCAAGTATCAAGACCTGAAAGCCTATGCATAATTTTAAAGAGTTAAAAGTTTGGAAATTAGGAATTGATCTAACTAAGTCAATATTTATACTAACAAGAGACTTCCCAGCGGAAGAAAGATACGGCCTAACATCGCAAATGACACGCTGTGCAGTTTCAATACCATCTAACATAGCAGAAGGTTGTGGCAAGAAGTTTGACAAGGAACTGCATCAGTTCTTAAATATTGCTTTAGGCTCGGCATTTGAATTAGAAACCCAATTAATTATTGCAAAAGACTTTGATTATATCAATAATGAAAGCTTCAACAGTAATTGCAGTTTATTGACCGAGATACAAAAGATGATCTACGGCCTACAAAGAAGCCTGAAATCTTGATACCTGATACTAGATACTAACCAAATGAAAATCACCGACCACATCAATAACGCCAAAGGCAAAACCCTTTTTTCGTTCGAATTACTGCCGCCTATCAAAGGACAAAGCATACAGGGCATTTACAATGCCATCGATCCGCTGATGGAGCTTAACCCTCCGTTTATCGATGTTACATCGCTGCGCGAGGATCATATTTACAAAGAACACCCTAACGGCCTGCTCGAAAAGGTGATCACCCGCAAGCGCCCTGGCACAGTGGCTGTATGCGCCGCTATCATGAACAAGTATAAGGTTGATGCAGTTCCGCACCTTATCTGTGGCGGTTTTACTAAAGAGGAGACTGAATACGCGTTAATCGACTTACGTTTTTTAGGTATCGATAACGTGCTGGTATTACGCGGTGATGCCCGTAAGGCCGACCCAGGGTTTGTGCCCACGCAGGGCGGCCATGCTTACGCTACAGATCTGCTTGGCCAGGTGATCGACATGAACAACGGCAAATACCTGCACGATGATGTGGTTGAGCCCAACCATTCGGATTTTTGTATCGGCGTAGCCGGATACCCTGAAAAGCATTTTGAAGCGCCCAACCTGAAAACCGACTTTAAATACCTGAAACAAAAGGTAGATATGGGGGCCAACTTCATCGTTACCCAGATGTTTTTTGATAATCAGAAGTATTTCGATTTTGTGAACAACTGCCGCGCCAATGGCATTAACGTTCCGATCATCCCTGGTTTAAAACCAATAACTGTATCTAAACAGCTAAATGGCTTATCTAAAATATTCCATATCGATATCCCCGAAGCCCTGAGTGAAGCTGTTTTGGATTGCAAAAACGAAAAGGACGTAAAAGAAGTAGGCATACAATGGATGATACAGCAATGTAAGGAACTGATTAAATTCGGCGTGCCGGTACTGCATTTTTACACTATGGGCAACCCCGAACCTACCAGGCGCATAGCACAGGCAGTGTTTTAATTTATCGCGATAATTTTTATATTTGACATAGCCCGCTGTTTTTTCCCTTGCAGCGGGCTATCTATCTTTTATGCCCAAACTTATCGTCAAATGAAATTCATCGTTACCTTCCGCAACCCTGTTTTTACGCAAGGGGCTTTTAAAATGGCGCCATCAAACCCCATCGAAGCTGTTGTGATCAATGATTATTCCATCACTGGTAATTTCTTAACCTGTACTACCACCGATTATAACCGCAAAATGATCATCCCGCTGGATAACATCCTGGGCCTTTGCGAATCGTTTGAATGATCAGGCAAGATATTCTTCCAGTTGCTTTTGCAGATCAGCAGCCGAACTAAAATGGATCGAGGCGATACCCAACTCCCGCGCCGCTAAAACATTGCGGTAATTATCGTCGATAAATAAAGCCTCTGATGCCGACACATGATATCGTTCAAGCAACAACCGGTAAAACTCCGGAGCCGGCTTACGTATTCCTTCCAATCCCGAAATAACCAACCCATCAAACCATTGCAAGATCTCATATTTTTCCAGGGCGATCGGCCATGTTTCGGCCGACCAGTTGCTCAGCGCATACAGCTTGTATTTACCACTATCTTTCAGTTTTTGAAATATCTCCAGCATGCCGGGTATGGTTCCGTTCAGCATCTCATCCCAACGCCCGTAAAACGCGCGGATGCTGGCTTCATATTCAGGGTGTTGCGCTAACAGCATATCGGTACCCTCTTTTATAGATCGACCGGCATCCTGCTCCTCGTTCCAGGCAGAGGTGCAGATGTTGGCTAAAAAATCATCTATCTCAACCTCAGTCGCAAATAATTTGCGATATAAATGTTTGGGGTGCCAGTCGATGAGCACGGCACCCAGGTCGAATATAAGGGTGTTAATCATGATAAAGCTAAGTCAAACTCTTTAGTTGGAATATTTTCTTCTTCGAGTTCATCTCGTCGTTCTTTGATAAGATTGTTTACGGCTCCCCAAAAATTTAGGTGGGCTTTCCAAAACTCTGCCCCAACGGTCAAAACACTTTTAAGCAAGTCGCCGGGATAAAGGTCGCCTTCAGCAAAAATATCCGCTTTCAAAATTTCGATGGCCAAAGGTATCAAGTATGTTAAACCTATCTGTTGGCTAATCATTATTCGCAAGTCTTCCACGGTAAATTCGTTCAAACACTTCTTCCGCAACTTAAAGCATCGATCCATCAGCACTGAACGAAACCCAGTCTCATCCCATACTTCGTTCTCTAATATTTCGAGGGTTTTAGATTGCCAGTTGTTAACGTATTTCATTAAATAAATATCGGCTTAAAATAACACAACCAGGCACACTTTTTTTTATCACTTCATCAAAATTCTGTACATTCGTTAAAAACCAAAATTATATGCTAAAAAATTTACAGCGCAACTTATTATTCGCTGGGATAGCGATAATAGCTGCCTCGTGCTCACAACCAAAAGCAACTGCTGTCGACGAGCAGGACGGCTTATCATCCTTCAACAAAGACAGCTTGGTTAAACATATCGTTACCCTATCATCAAACGAGTTTAAAGGTCGCAGGCCGTTTACCATTGGCGAAACCAAAACTATCGCCTACCTGCAAAACGAGTTTAAAGCCTACGGCATCGCGCCCGGTAATGGCGACAGTTATTTACAGGAAGTACCGATGGTGGAGATTACCCCAAAATCGGTATCGCCGCTTACCGTTAAAGGGCCCAAAAGTACCTGCACGCTACAAAACATTAACGATTTTGTGATGTGGACCGAACGTACCGACACCGTGAATACCCTTAAAGACGACGACCTGGTATTCGCCGGCTTCGGTGTGGTAGCCCCCGAATATAACTGGAACGATTACGCCGGCCTCAATGTTAAAGGCAAAGTAGTCATGGTGATGGTGAACGACCCCGGTTTCGCCACCGGCGATACCACCATGTTTAAAGGCAAAGCCATGACCTACTATGGCCGCTGGACCTACAAATACGAAGAAGCCGCCCGCCAGGGCGCCAAAGGCTGTATCATCATCCATAACACCGCTGCGGCATCCTACCCTTTCAGCGTGGTACAAAACTCAAACAGCGGTGTTAAGCTGCACCTGGATAAACGTGGCAGCAATGCCTACCAACTGGCCGTACAAGGCTGGGTAACGCATCAAAGCGCCATTAATATGCTGATGGCCGCGGGTAAGGATACCAGCGTTTTGGTAGCCGCCAACAAACACGGCTTTAAAGGCTTTGATATGGGGCTCAAGCTTTCGGTTACGGTGAATACCAAAGTGGTGTTCAATAAATCGCACAATGTAATAGCGAAGATACCGGGTACCAAACGGCCCGATGAGTATATCATCTACTCGGCGCACTGGGACCACTTTGGCGTAGGTAAACCCGATGAAAAGGGCGATACCATTTATCACGGCGCTTTGGATAACGGCAGCGGTACAGCCTCGCTTTTAGAAATAGCCCGCGCCTTTAAAAGCATGAAAAAACAGCCCGAACGTACCATTGTATTTTTATCAGTAACTGCCGAAGAACAAGGTCTGTTAGGTTCCGAGTATTATGGACAACATCCTGTTTATCCGTTGGATAAAACCGTAGCCAATATCAATATCGACGTCATCAACAACTTTGGCAAAACCAAAGACCTGGCTATATCCGGCGAAGGCCAGTCAGAACTGGAAGATTATGTAAAAGCCGAGCTGCAGAAAAAAGGCCGCTACCTGGCGCCCGAGGCTAACCCCGAAGCGGGGCATTTTTACCGCTCAGATCACTTTAATTTTGCAAAGGTGGGCGTACCGTCGTTAACTACATCCGCCGGTATTGATGTGGTAGGCAAAGGCAAAGCTTACGGACAAAAAATGCTGGATGACTATACTGCGAACCGCTATCATCGCCCGGCCGATATGTACGATTCGACCTGGAACCTGGACGGTGGCCTTGAAGACGTTGAACTATTGTTCCAGGTAGGCAAACGCCTGGCATTCGAAACTACTTTCCCGAAATGGAAAGATGGCTCGGAGTTTAAGAAGTTGAGATCTAATTAAACCAGTCCATTTTTATCAATATAGCGATGGGTTTGAAACCCATCGCTATATTGATAACTAAGCGTTCTCCAGCAAATAATTTTTAAAGCCTGCAAAATCCGTCCCCAAATTAGCAGATAAGATCGGCTTGTTTTGCAGTTCCTTCACCTGTTCAGGGACAACGATCTTAGCCGCAATCTCATCCGAAAATACATCGGGAAACTTGCAAGGATGCGCCGTTGATAAAAACACACCGGCTGATTTATCTTTAGAATGTGCTGCCTGGTAATCTTTTAAAGCCTGCCATGCAATCGCGGTATGCGGGCAAACAACGTAGTTGTATTTTTTATAAACTGCTTCAATAGCCGCTTGGGTTTGCATGTCGGTATAGCTACCACCGCTTACCAGTTGTTTCAGTTTTTCAGGATCCTGGAAGATGTGCGCTATCCGTATCCAGTTGCTCGGGTTACCCACATCCATCGCGTTGGATAGGGTTTGTACCGATGGTTTCGGTTTATAGAAACCGGTGGTTAAAAACTGTGGAACAGTATCGTTGGCATTGGTAGCCGCGATAAATTGCTTAACCGGTAAGCCCATTTTCCAGGCCAATAAACCGGCACCCAGGTTACCAAAGTTACCGCTCGGCACACAGAACACCACTTCGCTTTTACCCACGCGCAGCAATTGCGCATAGGCGTTAACATAATAAAACGCCTGTGGTATTAACCGAGCGATGTTTATAGAGTTGGCCGATGTCAGCCTGAATTTCTCATTTAGCTCAGCATTTACAAAAGCCTGTTTAACCAGTGCCTGGCAATCATCAAAAGTACCGTCGATAGCGATGGCGTGGATGTTTTGGCCGTTGGTAGTCAATTGTTGCTCCTGTATAGGGCTAACTTTGCCTTTAGGGTATAAAATAGTAACGCGGGTATTGGGTACGCCTAAAAAGCCCAGGGCCACGGCACCGCCGGTATCGCCGCTGGTTGCTACCAAAATATCCAGTTGTTTCTCGCCATCACGCAAAAAGTAGCTCATTACCCGGCTCATAAAACGGGCGCCAAAATCTTTAAATGCCAGTGATGGGCCATGGAAAAGCTCCAGCACGTAAACATTCTCTTCTAGCTTTACGATAGGTGCATCAAAGTTGATGGCGTCCTCAACAATAGCTTTCAAGTCCTGTTCGGACATGGCATCGCCCAGCATGGTGCGGGCAACTTCAAAAGCGATCTCGGGGAACGAATATTTAGCCAAATTAGCTAAAAACTCCGGGTTTAGTTTGGGGATGCTCACCGGCATATACAAACCTTTATCCTGCGGTAAGCTGTTAAAAACGGCTTCCTTAAAAGGCACCTGCACGGCGGGGCTATTGGTACTGTAAAATTTCATGATGGTGTGTTTAACCTAATATTTGGGGCCCTTGCTCGTTAACCGCCGATACGTAAGTATAGCTGGCAATGTTGAGGGTTTTTAAATGTTGCTGTATTTTTTGGGTGATATTGTTGGCGGTTTGCTCATTGCGGGTAAAAGCGAATACCGACGGACCCGAGCCCGAGATACCGAAGCTGATCGCGCCGCCTTCCATTGCCATTTCGCGCATTTTATAAAAATCGGGGATCAATATTGAACGGGTAGGCTCAACCAGCACGTCGTGCATGCTGCGGCCTATCAAATCCAAATCGTTCATAAACAAACCGCTTACCAAACCGGCCACGTTACCCCACTGTACCACGGCATCTTTCAACTGTACGCTTTTGCGGATCATCTGGCGGGCATCACGGGTTGGCACGTCCACATCCGGGAATACGATGGCGCAATACAAACCAGCAGGTACCGGCAATTTAATGATATCCAAAGGCTCATAACTGCGTATCAGCACAAAACCGCCCAGCATGGCCGGCGCCACATTATCAGCATGGCCGTAACCGCAGGCCAGTTCCTCGCCTTTCATGGCAAAAGGCACCATTTCCATCGGCGTGAGCAGGTCGCCCATCAATTTATTGATGGCATACAAACCAGCCACCGTACTTGCCGAGCTCGAACCCAAACCACTGCCAATAGGCATTTTTTTGTACAGCTCAATCTCCACACCTACATCGGTGCGGTCAACATATTTCAGGTAATGCTGTACACTGGCGCTTACCGTGTTCTTTTCGGCAGCCATAGGCAATTTGCCATTATCGCCTTCAATTTTGGTGATGGTAACACCGGGCTTATCCACCAGGCGCATTACAACCTCATCGCCGGGTGCGTTTACCGCGAAACCCAACACGTCAAACCCGCATACTACATTGGCAACCGTTGCCGGGGCAAATACTTTAACCCCCCGACCCCCTGAAGGGGGAGTTGTTATTTTGTTATCTGTCATTTCAATTTCTTCGTTTTTTCTTGTTCCTCCCCTTTAGGGGAGGTTAGGTAGGGCTACGCTCCCACATTCACAATATCCGCGAATACGCCAGCCGCGGTAACCTCAGCACCGGCACCCGGGCCTTTTACCACCAGCGGACGATCTTTATACCGCTCGGTAGTGAAGGATATGATATTATCACTTCCCGAAAGAGCATAAAACGGATGCGAATCATCCACCGCCTGTAACGTGATGCTTACCTGTCCGTCTTCCAGTTTACCGATGTAACGCAATACCTTTCCGGCGGCTTCGGCTTTCGCTTTCATGTCGGCAAAAAATGCGGCTTCATTGTTCAGTTCATTGTAGAAATCGGCTACCGAATCTGCCTCTAAACAAGCCTTTGGCAGCATACTTTCGATGTTTACATCGGCAGGCTCCAATACATAACCGGCATCGCGGGCCAGTATCAGCATTTTGCGCATAAAGTCGGTACCACGCAGGTCATCACGCGGATCGGGTTCTGTATAACCCTTATCCTGCGCTGTTTTTACCACATCGTGGAAACTTACATCGCCCTTAAAATTATTGAAGATGAAAGATATGGTGCCCGAAAGGATAGCCTCGATACGAATAACACGATCGCCGCTCATCATCAAATCTTTTAGCGTTCGTACGATAGGCAAACCTGCTCCTACATTGGTTTCGTAGTAAAAATCAACACCGTGTTTGCGGGCTGTATCTTTAAAAATTTTGTATTGCGCGTAGCTGCCCGAGTTACCTATTTTGTTGCAGGTTACTATCGAAATGTTCGATCTGAACACGCGCTCGTAATACCCGACAGGTACAGGGCTGGCGGTGTTATCGGCAAACACGCAGTTAGGCAGGTTCATGGCCTGCATTTGCGCCACAAATTCGTCGAGGTTAGCGGGCTGGCCCTGTGCAGCCAAAGTCTCTTTCCAGTTATCCAGCGACAGGCCATCCTCGCTAAATACCATTTTACGGGTATTGCTGATGCCTACCAATTTGATCTGGATACCGTTGTGTTGTTGCAGGAACTCGGCATGATCATTCAACTGGCGGAACAAGGTTGTGCCGATGTTGCCGGTACCCAGGCAAAATACATGCAGGGTTTTGTTTAGTGATACGAAAAACGAATCATGAACAGCATTTAAAGCTTTAGCCAGGTCGGGGCGGGAAATAATAACCGAGATATTATATTCCGACGAGCCTTGCGCGATAGCCCTTACGTTGATACCGTTGCGGCCCAGGGCATGGAACAGCTTGCCTGATATACCGGGAGTTTGTTTCATATTCTCGCCTACGATAGCCAGTACCGACAGGTTTTGCTCGATGCGTGGTTTATCCAGTTTCTTAGCGTGCAGTTCCAGTTCAAACTCCTGCTCAATTAAATGCAGTGCTTTTACAGCGTCGGCCGGTGGTATGGCGAAGGTAATGCTATGCTCGGATGATGATTGGGTGATCAAAATAACACTGATCTGTTCGCGCGCCAGCATACTGAACAAACGGCCGCTAAAGCCTGCTTTGCCTACCATGCCGCTACCTTCCAGATTAATGATACTTACCTCGTTGATAGACGAGATCCCTTTGATGGGCAGGTTAGAGGCACTAACATCGTGCCTGATGTAAGTTCCTTCAAAATCCGTATCGAAAGTATTGAGGATAACGATAGGTATCTTTTTCAGAAAAGCCGGGATCATGGTTGGCGGATAGATTACCTTCGCGCCGAAGAACGACAGCTCCATCGCTTCGGTGTATGATAGCTCCGGCAGCGAAAAAGCTTTTTTCACCATCCTTGGGTCGGCAGTCATCATACCGTTCACATCGGTCCATATCTGTATCTCGCTGGCATTTAAAGCCGAGCCCAGGATAGCCGCGGTATAATCGCTGCCTCCTCGGCCCAAAGTAGTGGTGCGGCCGGCCTCGTTGCTCGATATAAAACCGGTAACAAAAAGCAGACGACCGGTATTTTCGTAATAATAATTGCGCACCAGCATTTCGGTGAGCTCCATATTCACCTTGGCGTGGCCAAAGGCGCTGTCGGTTTTGATCAGTTCGGCGGCGTTAACAAACTGCGCCTGCGGAAAGTACTGCGCCGCAATTTTGCTCACCATAAAGGTGGAGCAGCGCTCGCCATAGCTCAGTACCAGGTCCTTGGTTTGGGCGGTAAGCTCGCGCAAGCTGAAGATACCTGTCAGCAGGTCTTCCAGTTCGTTAAAATAGATCTTTAATTTGGTGAACACCGGGTTTTGCTGCTGCACATCCAACAAGGCTTTCACCACATCGAAGTGCTTTTTTTCCAGGTCGGCTAGTTGCTGGCTAAAGCTGTTGCCCTGCGCGGCTTGCTCGGCCATAGCGATCAGCAAATTGGTTACACCACTCATGGCCGATAATACAACTACCGGGTTCTCGCCATTTTGAGTTTCCTTTTTCAGGATGTTAAGCACAGTGCTGATACTTTGTACCGAACCAACAGATGTGCCGCCGAATTTTAAAATTTTCATTTTTTTTGTTTGATGTTAAGTACCGAGCCCTGCGCGATGAGATACAAACCCCATTGCCGGTATCGCTACGGTTATTAAAGCAGAAAGGCCTTTCTCTTGTCGAGGAAGGCCTTTCTGTGGTTTTTATGTTTAGCTTTCATGTACCAAGATCACCCTTCCTGCGTTGTGCCGCCGGTAGTTGTTGTGGTGCCTGTGGTAGTGAAAGTGCTTGTTAACATTGTTGTTTTTATCCGGGCGTAAAGTAAGGGCTTATATTTTAATTGTGCAAGGGCAATTTTATTTTTTTTAGATAATGCCGATGGGATGAGTAGGGATTCTTAGAATCAAGAGACAAGAACCGAGCGGGAGCGAGCTCATTCACACAATTGAAAACAAACAATAATGTGAATAATCAGGAATCAGGACATAAAACTCAATAGCGGGCAGGCTGTCATGGTGAGCTTGTCGAACCACGGTGCGGGAGCAATCTCTGCGACAAGTCACACGCAAGTATTCTAACTTTTGACTTTACCTTGAACCGGTATGCCCGCCATTGCTTGCACAAATGGCGGATACCCGGGTCGGTCGCGGTGGTGGTATATTGGAAATGCCAAAGGCTTAGGCCTAAGCATTAGTTTGATAGTTAATTGTAGTGAGGTTTGGGGATGATTAAAATGTATCGACAATAATTATCGACACATACAAATTGCAGCAGCTTTTTGAAATATAGCGCTGTTGCAACAATGCCGGCATGCAACTATTGTGGTAAATAGCCGCAAGCCTAACAATTGTTTTGCAATAAGATCAGTTAACCTCGAAATATTCCGGCAATATATAATCTCGCCAAATTATTTGCTGAAAGATACAGGATTATTTTCAGAAAGCAAAAAACCAGAGTAAAAAATTTACTCACAGGTGTTTATCGTGCTTTTTCCTCACCACAAAAAATGGCAGCATCCGTTCGTACCAGAAAACCTCGCCCTGGCGTTGCATACCGGCTTTTTGCAGTACATTTTGCGATGCCGCGTTCTCCGGGTCGGTAACGGCGGCTATTTCGTCGAAACCTAATTGATAAAAGCCATAATTCACCAGGTTTTTTGCCATTTCGGTAGCCAGGCCTTTTCCCCAATAGGAAGGATGCAGGCTGTAACCTAATTCCACCTTTTCGGGCGCGTCGATGGGGTGACGCAACAGGCACGAACCCATAAAATCGCCGGTTAACGGATGGAAGATACCCCAGCGTGCCAAACCGGTATCGCCTTTATAGGCCTCCAACCCATCTTTGAATAATTTCCGGTACTCATCGGGGCTACGTTTGGGTAAATATCTGATCACCCGTTCATCCGAATGCATCGCCACAAACGCATCTTCTTCTTCGGGCCAATACTCGCGAACAATAAGCCGTGGCGTTTGCACGATCACTTTCGGCCGCCAGGCAAAATACTTCTCCCGTTCAATAGCGTAAAACGCCAGTTCCATGCCCCCACGGATAATATTCTCGCCCCGCTTCAACCCCGCTTTCAGCAACACTTTATGAGAAAGGACATTTTCCTCAACCATAACCGCCATAATCTCGCGGAGCTGCATTACCTCAAACCCATATCGAACCAAAGCCTTAGCCATTTCGCTAGCCAAACCCCGGCCATGATAATGCAGGTGTAAAGCATAGCCTAATTCAGCTTTACCCGGGTCGTCAGCATTGAAACGTAAAATCGCCAGGCCCATCAGTTCGCCTGTATCCACATCAAACATGCCCCAGCGGGTTAGCTTAATGCCTTGCAGGTATTCGGCAATAGTTTCGGTAAACAGATCGTATAGCTGCTGCTCATTACGCTTAGGCAGATAGACATTGATACGCGTATCCGTCATCAGGCTAATAAACTGTTCTTTTTCCTCGGGTAAAAATTCACGGATCAGCATCCGCGGGGTTTGGGCGATGATGGACATGAAAGCTAAAATATTAAAATTCCGGTCATTGCGAAGTACGAAACAATCTCTACGCAAGAAGGTCCGATTAACATTATCGATTTGCATATGTAGAGATTGCTTCACTATCGTTCGCAATGACGCGCGGAGACTGTTGTTTCTCGCTTCTTGGCTCCTGACTCTGGACTCAAGACTCCCGACTAAATTCGTACCTTTGCCGCATGGCATCTGTTAAACCATCCGTCCCGCGTGGCACGCGCGACTTTTCGCCGGCCGAAATGGCCAAACGCAACTATATTTTTGATACCATCAAATCGGTATTCCGCAAGTACGGCTATCAGCAGATAGAAACCCCTACTATGGAAAACTTATCCACCTTAATGGGCAAATATGGTGACGAAGGCGATAAACTGATCTTTAAGGTGCTCAACAGCGGGGATTACCTGGCCAAGGTCGATTCACAAAAACTCACAACCCACAACTCGCAACTGATAACTGCTGAAATCTCCGAAAAAGCCCTGCGTTACGACCTCACCGTGCCTTTCGCCCGTTACGTGGTGATGCACCAAAACGAGATCACGATGCCGTTCAAGCGTTTCCAGGTGCAGCCTGTTTGGCGTGCAGACCGTCCGCAGAAGGGCCGTTACCGCGAATTTTACCAGTGCGATGCTGACGTGGTAGGTTCGGACTCCTTACTGAACGAAGCCGAGTTTATCCTGATCTACGATGAGGCATTAACTAACCTGGGCTTAAACGATTTTACCATCAAGATCAATAACCGCAAAATACTATCTGGTATAGCCGAAGTGATCGGCAAACCCGATCAGATCATCGACCTCACCGTCGCTATCGATAAACTCGATAAGATCGGCCTGGATGGCGTAATTAACGAACTCAACGAAAAAGGGTTTACCGATGGCGATATCGAAAAGCTAAAACCGGTAATCCTGCTGCAAGGCACCAACGAAGAAAAACTGGTAAGCCTGCGCAAAGCTTTAAAGGATAGCGAGGTCGGATTAAAAGGCTGCAATGAGATAGAAGATATATTTGCCTATCACCAGCATTTTAAATTGCAAAAAGCTACCGTGGAACTGGATATTACCCTGGCCCGCGGACTCAACTATTATACCGGCGCCATATTCGAGGTTAAAACCAACGAGGTTGCCATGGGCAGCATCGGCGGCGGTGGCCGTTACGATGACCTGACCGGCATGTTCGGCCTGAAAGGCTTAACCGGCGTAGGTATTTCCTTCGGTGCCGACAGGATTTACGACGTAATAGAAGAGTTGAAGCTTTTCCCCGACGCGGCCAACGTAAGCACCAAAGTTTTGATCTGCTGTTTTGATAAAGCCGGTGAAACTTATTCCCTCAGCTTTTTACAGGAGCTACGCAGCCGCGGTATCAACTCGGAGCTATATCCGGCAGGCGCTAAAATGAAAAAGCAGCTCGATTACGCCAATAACAAAAACATCCCATATACCATCGTGATAGGCAGCGATGAAATGGAAAGCGGCTTGCTTACTTTCAAAAACATGCAAACCGGCGAACAGGAAAAGCTATCGGCAGAAATGATCGTAGCGATGTTAAGCGAATAAATAGACACTTTCCCACGCATCATTGCGAGCGGTAGCGAAGCAATCTCTACTTAGGACATTCGATAAGTTCAATCGAACCTGTATAGCTTAGGGATTGTTTCTTTCCTCGAAATGACGCTCTAAGCTAAGATTCTACAAAACAACAAAGGCCCTCGAATTACTCAAGGGCCTTATCTATTTATTCTGTGTGTTTATTAGTCGACTGTTGAACCACCCGGGCCACCAAAACCGCCTGGACCACCAGGGCCACCGCCACCTGGGCCATGGCCACCATCACCACCATCGCGACGACGGCGACCGCCGCCATCAGGACCCATATCCATTGGTGCCTTACCTGCAAATTTTTGTAGACGCAGGGTAAAGGTCAGCAGGAAGTAACGGCCTAAACGGTTAACGTTGGTTGAAGTATATTGGGTACCGCTTTGGCTGCTGGTATAACCGGTATTTTCGTTAAATACATCGTAAACGGCTGCACGGATAGTTGCCGCATTGTTTTTCAGGAAACGGCGCTCAATATAGGTTGTAAAAATATTAGGGTTTTTAACATTGCCCGAAAAACCATCGTAAATAACTTTGCTGTAATCGTAGCTTAAGGTCCAGTTGGTCCAGAAATAATTTTTACCATTCAATCCTAAAGTTGTTGTGCGGTAGGTTGGGTTTAATGCATCCGCAGCTGCTATCGAGTTCTTGGTCGAGTTTACCGAATAGCTGGCACTGGCCTGCGCGTCAATCACATCCTGTATATCAACCCTGAAACGCACACCAGGCGTAAAAGATAAGGTTTTAGCCGTATTCTTCTGGGTGTTTATAGCATAGCTTACCGAGTCAACCGAGCTTACAAACGAGATGTTATTGGTATACGATACGTTACCGTTCAGGATTAAGGTATACCTGCGATTCATCCATGGTTTAGCATAAGTAATAAAGCCCGACCCTTGGTAGTAACCATCGGTATTGGTATAAGTAGTCAGGATAGCATGGTTGCCTAAAGCCGGGTTTGGTGCATACACACGTGGATAGGTAGTGGTGTTTTGCGCGATATGATCGTTCACCTGGGTAAACGAGATATTGGTAAACAATATATTACCCGTGCCGAAACTGAATTTATTGTAACGTAACGAGAAGTTATTGGCAAACTCGGGCCTTAAGCCTGGGTTACCTTGTACCGGGTATGACGCATTCGATAAATCCAAACGAGGGTTCAGCTCGGTATAGGTAGGTTGGTTGTTGCTACCGTTGTAATTAAATGTAAGAGCCTGGCTGCGTGAAAAATTGTACACAAACCTTGCAGTAGGGCTAAAGTTAGTGGTAGTAACATCGGTATTAACCGCGGCCTGTGTAGCCGTAGCAGGCGAAGTACCTTTTAATTCGGCTGGCTGTACACCTAAACCTAAAGTAAGATTGTAATTGGTTTGAATCAGGCGGTAGTTAAGCGCAAAACGGTTAGTGATAAAGCTATAGTTGTACGCGTTACTTAAACGGTCGTAAAAATTCTCGGTTGGCGGCACAGCAGGATTATTAATGCTGCTGTAAACCAGGGTATCTACACCCTTATCGTTTGTAGTATGCGAATAGTTGTAGCTGTAATTAGCCTCCAGATAAGTAACCTTACCTATCGGCTCGATATATGACAAGGTGGTGCCCACACTGTTTGTACGACTGGTAATATTAACCAACTGGTTTTGCGGCGCGTTTGGCCTACCCGAATAATAGAAACTTATCGGGTTTTGATATTGTACGTTAGGCGCGGTGCTGCCGTTTGCAAATAAGCTAAAGTTACGGCGGTTTTTAAACCTGTGATTGTACAGCAAACTGGCTCCGTAGCTGTTAGTGCTGGTTTTACCGTTAGTATTAGTCAGGTAACTGGTTGTTGGTACGCCATCGGTAATAAACGAGTTGGCATCGGCGCCATTGGCGGTTGTGCTGCCGTAAGAATACGTCGGGGTAAATTTCAGATAATTAATCGTATCCGGTTTCCACTCCATGTTCCAGGTTATACGGTGGTTTAAAACGCCATCAGTTTCGTTACTGTTCTGGTTGTTTACTATCGTCGTAGTGGTGTTGCCTTTAGGCAGCAGGTTATTTTGTTGGGTAGTGCTGATGGTATTGGTGGAGTTATCGGTAAAGCTGTAGCTACCATAAACCGACAATGATTTACCCCACTGGTCGCGGAAGTTTAAACCGATCGACTTAGCATCGGTAATACCATTTTGGGTTGATGCCGTTGTACTTGCAGCAGCAGCGCCACCGCCACCGCCACGGGCGGCATTACCACGGCCACCACCGCCGCCACCACCAAAACCGCCACCGCCGAAACCGCCGCCGCCACCACCGCTACCAAAATTAAAGGTGTTGGTGTTGTTATTATTAATACTACCCAGTAAAGCTATCTGCTGATCGCCGTTAAAGCTGAACGAGTTGGTTGAAAAAGTATAACGTGTTGCATCACTTTGCGGTGCAGGCAACATATCGCGGCCGCCACCCGCGGTGCCCGACAGCGAATAGCCGTAATTTTTATCCTTGCGGATAACGATGTTCATTACCTTGTTGGGTTCGCCGCTTTTAATACCGGTTAAGTTAGCCTGGTCGCCGTAATCGTCAATCATCTGGATGCTTTCAATCACGTCGGCAGGCAGGTTTTTGGTAGCGGTTTGTACGTCGCCGCCAAAAAAATCCTTACCATTGATACGCACTTTAGTAACCTGTTTACCTTCGGCAGTAACGTTACCGTTGGCATCCACATCAACACCCGGCAATTTTTTCAAAACCTCTTCGGTGCTGGCATTGGCTCTTACCGGGTAAGCCTTGGCATCGTAAACCGTGGTATCTTCTTTAATCTTTACCGCGTTAACATCGGTGATCTGCACGGTATTCAACACTTTCGATTCGGTTTTAAGTTTAATAGTACCAATGTTTAACGAAGGCGCATCCTCAGCAACATTATAGCTACGTTTTAAACCCTGATAACCTATTGATTGAAAGGTGATTGAAAATTGCTTAGCTTTAACCGCGCCAAAAGTAAATACGCCGTTAATATCAGTAGTGCCTGCAAGGCTATCCTGCGGCGAGGTTAGTTTTACTACCACACCCGGTATAGTTACCCCGGTGGTATCGGCAACCACACCCTTCACCTGTTTGGTTTGGGCGTAACCTGCTGCCGTTAAACACAACAATACAATTAAGTTTATAAGATATCTTTTCATGATTATTATTAATTCTATGTCTACTTTACCTGGGTTAGATCAAATGCTTAATTAGGTAGACATTTATACGGTACAAAAGTTCACTTTCTTTATGATAATCAGGTAAGAATCATAGCATTGTTACAATTTGCCGCGAAGATACGACAAAACGGCCTTTTTTTACGACGAAACAAGGTATTATATACTTAAGTCCATATTTGTATTATCATTTTGTTAACAAATGTGCTTAACTTGATTGTAATTTTGTTGAAACAATAGGTGTTATGTTGCGTTATTCTATAAAAATCATAACCTATATGAACAAGTTACGTGCGTCGTTACACTCCAAAGTTCACAACTGGATGGATAAGATCGGGTTCAGATTAAACTCATCCGAAGTAATCAATAAAACCGGCATCAAGGTTGATCATTATTTTTTTAAAACTTTTAATTTTTTCGAGCAGCACAAACCCGGGCAGGCCGAAAAACCCGAGTTTATTTGTTTTGATACCTATGGCGAAAAGGTTAAGATACGCTCGTTACTTGATTTGCAAAGCGCATTTTTTGAGAACCTGAGCGAGTTAAAATAATTATTATCGAATATAAAAAATGGAGGGTTAATCAGAACCAGATTGTCTGGCTTATATGCGCCGCTTTAAGGTTAATATCAGTTTGTCGTAAACGCCGTTACGGTACACATCAAGCAAAATACTCCGGTCGTTCCGAGATTTGAAAATATTGTCGATTTCCTCAATACTCATGTCCTGTACTGATTTGAAATTGATCCGCACAATCTCATCACCATTTATTAAACCTACATCATCAGCAGCCGAACCTTTTTCAACGCGGGCTATAACGATGTGTTTTAAGTTATCGCCTCCGGCAAAATATTCAATCCCGCTCATATCATGCTCAAACGGCATATTGAGCAGTATGTTCGGTTTAAAATAGATCACCTGGTCCGGATAGTCGATAATCAGGTTAAACCTTTTCAGGATACCTAAACCCAAATTGCCATCACGTTTAACCGATAATGTATCATCCTTCTTAGTCACCGAATCCGGAAACGAGGTGATGACGCCTTTCAATTTGTATTTTCCCAGTACAATTTCGTTAATACGGCTCAGATAGCCGCTTATCGGCCCCGTTAACCCCATACCCAGGTTGGCCGAAATAAACTTATCGGGCAGGCCTTTGTTTTTCGTAATCAGGTTTTCAATGGATAGGGCATGTCCTGCACCCAGGTCAACAACCAATTTAGCCACCATCGGATTGCCATCGGGCAAAACTACCCGCGATTGGATATAGGGCTTTCTTTCCTCAATAACAAGAGGGAGTTTGCTTCCGCGCTTAAATACACGAATATCCTTTGGAGCGCCAACGGTTAAGGTACTATCCTCAAAATTTATCTTTACGGCAAAGCTGTTAAAAAAATCATAGCCCAATAAACCATATACGGGCATGCCGGCATAATTTGAGATACCAAAATGATCCTTGGTAAATATTGCTGCCGAAATACCCTGTCCTTTTATACCTTCGGGCATACTAATGTCAAGGGCAGAGGTTACATAGGCATCAAAATCTTCGTTATTACCAAGTCCGGATATTTTAATGAGGCGTTTGTTGGGGATAGTCAGCGAATCAATCAGTGTAGGTTCGGTGATAATCATTATACCTACACCGCTATCTAAAATAAAGTTGTAAGGGCCCTTGCCGTTTATTTTAAGCGGCACAATGATCATATCGCGCACCAACCGGAAACTAAAGCTGGCCCGCTTCTGGTTATTTTCGAGCTCAAAACCCTGTTGCGCATAGCTTTGCTTAACGTAGCAAAGCAATATCATAACCGCTGCAACGCAATACTTAAACCGCACAATCAATCTTATTATCAAGGTTTTTACAATTGGTTTTATAAATTTACAAATAATTAACATCAGCCGTATGCTGATATCCTAAACAAATTACAGCACATGACTAAAAAAGGTTGCTTTCTCACAGTCGTTCTTCTCCTGGTCTTAATGATTGTTTTTCAGGCCTGTTCTCCCAGGCTTCAAAGGCGGGCGGTCAAGGATCTGTTCAGGCATTCGGCTATCGTTAATGATCATTTTACCGGCTTTGCGTTGTACGATCTGGATAAGCAGCAGATGATCTACGAACAAAGCTCCGATAAGTATTTTACCCCGGCATCAAACACCAAGCTGTATACATTTTATACCTGCCTTAAAATGCTGGGCGATTCAATCCCCGGCCTGCAATACGTTAACCGAGGCGATTCACTGATCTTCTGGGGCACAGGCGATCCCTCATTCCTGCAAACCGACCTTAAAGCCACCAAAGCTTATAACCTGCTAAAAAACACCAACCAGAATCTGTATTTCTCAGCAGGACGTTACACCGGTACTTTTTATGGCGATGGCTGGCCCTACGGCGATTATAACGATTATTACCAAGCCGAGATAAACGAACTGCCGGTTGAAGATAACGTAGCTATTGTTTATGCCGACGCTGCCGGGCAACTACAGATCAAACCATCGTACCTGAAACAATATTTACGGCGCGACGATACCTTTAAACCTAATTCTTTTTATGTACAGCGCGATATCCTGAGCAACGCCTTTATTTATCCGGCTATGCCCATACCTAAAAAATTCCGGCAGGAAGTACCCTGGAAAACATCAACCCTGCTTACCATTAACTTATTGCAGGATACCTTGCATAAAAGCATAGGCCTGGTGTATCAGCCCATACCTGTCGATGCTAAAACCATTTACAACGCCCCGGCCGATTCGGTTTATAAACGCATGCTGCAACCCAGCGATAACTTTATCGCGGAGCAATTGCTGCTGGCATGCTCATCAACAAAATTTAAAACTTTAAGCACCGATTCGGTGATCAACTATTCGGTAAAACATTATCTGAATGACCTGCCCGACAGGCCACAATGGGTTGATGGTTCGGGCCTGTCGCGTAAGGATCTGTTCACTCCGCGCGATATGGTATACCTGCTCAATAAAATACTGGCCGAGGTAAAGGATGAAAAAAAACTGCATAGCATGATGCCTATCGGCGGTGTGGCGGGCACCATCCGCTCGGCATATAAAACCGATAACGGCGTACCCTTTATTTGGGCCAAAACAGGTACCCTGGCCAATAACCATAACCAAAGCGGATATCTGGTAACACGCGAGGGCAGAAGGCTGGCATTTTCATTTATGAACAATAACTTTACAAGGCCCACCCGCGAGATACGCGACGAAATGGTACGGATTATGACCTACCTACATGATAATTACTAAAAATCATGAAAACGCGCTTATTTTATGCCACCCTTGTATCCGTTTTAGCTACATCCTGTGCTGCAAACCACACAAAACAAACACCTTGCGGCGATGTTATCTGCAGCCACATATTTGTCGCCATCCCGGTAAAGATCATCACTACCAATGGCGGCGATGTCAAATTCAAATCGTACAAAGTGATTAACCTGGCTACCGGCAAAACGGTAAACAGCAACCCGCTGCCGGGTACCTCAAACCCCAATACTATTGTGATTGCCGACGACAGCCATTTGCACGATTTTACTGAAAAGGGGCAGGATCTGCAATTACAGATCAAAAAATCCAACGATAGTATCATAAAGGTAAACTACAAGATAGGCGGCGGCAAATGCGCTTGCCATGTAAGCAAAATTGAAGGGCCCGATGAGGTGAACATCAGCCCTCAGTAGCCGCTTTCTTGATCTCGGGATTTTGTACCGGCAATGCATCCACATCGCGCTCCACCTCGGTTTGCTTAACACTTACCGCATATTCCGATGGTTCGATACGGCTGCCCCTGAATTCGGTATACACCTGCGTAAACTCGGCGCCCATATATACCAGCGCCGAAGCATAATATATCCACGCGAAAATAATAATGATCGACCCCGCGGCGCCATAGGTTGAGCCTATCTTGCTCGATGAAATATACAGCCCTATGAGGTATTTACCCAGCATAAACAGCAATGACGTAAAGAACGAACCCACGCGTACGTGCTTCCATTGTATTTCGGCATCGGGCAAAAATTTAAAGATAATAGCGAACAGGATCATGATGACGATGAAGGTTATCACCAAATTGATGATACTGAAAAGCAGTACCGTTACATCGCTGTGCAGGTAATGCGCCAGCTTATCGCTCAGGGCATCAACCAGGGTATTGATGAGCAACGATACCAGCATTAAAAACCCGATACTGATCACCAGCGAGAACGACAACAACCTGTTTGTCAAAAACTTTACCCAGCTGCGTTTAGGTTTGGCCTTTATCCTCCAGATGATGTTCAGGGTATCCTGCATATCTAAAAACACACCGGTAGCGCCAATTACCACCGTCACCGCGCCAACCACTACCGCGGTCGTCGATTTACCCATTTGTATGCTTTTTACCATTTCCTGCACCTGGGCGGCGGCATCATCGCCTAAAAAGCCCCGCAACTGCGGATAGATCTGCCCGGTAAAGGCATCGTGGCCGTAATAAATACCCACAATAAATATCAGCAGCATCATCATCGGCGCCAGCGAAAACACCGTGTAATATGCCAGCGAAGCACTATATTTTAACCCATTATCACTTACAAAATTCATAACGGTTGTCCACAGCAACTGGCCAAGATGCTTAATACCGCTTTTCGTAAATAGCTTCATAAGTACGTTCATGTTTTTGCATAACAAAACAAGCTGGCTAAAAGTTTATTTTGTTGATTGATAGGCTTGAACAGATAAATATTTTCTCATTTAATTTAAAACCATTAACTCATTTGCCGCATCTTTGTATCAGCAGTTGCAATGGTCAAAAAATTACTCCCCTATTTAATTTTTCAAGCTTTGCTGTTTGGTAGCGCTATGGCCCAAACGCAGGGCAATAGTATTGCCGTTGCGCCGGCTTACGGTATCCGGATATTTTCTATCGAGCGATATAAAATGGCAGGCAATTTTTATGGCGGTGAAGCCACCCTGCAGATCAGCATGTTACATGATAAGGCCGCCTGGGTGCGCATGCTGCATGTAAAGGATATCGCTTTCTCAACCGCTTATTATCAGCTCAATCAGGTATCACTTGTCTCCCGGCCCGGCTCCGAAGGTATTTTGGGTAACGCCTTAAGCCTATCGGCAAAATTGGGTATACAATTGGTTGGTATTGGTAAAACCAATGTTTTGTTTTATCCGGGTTTTGGTGTATCTTATGTATCGCAGAATTTTCAAACCACCGGCAATCCGCTGCTCGGCAGCTATATCAACTACAATATATCACTCGGACTTAAACTGCGCACACCAATAACCCACAACTTGGGTTTGATTTACGGTGTAGACATTTCTCATTTTTCCAACGGCGCGCTTAGCTTGCCTAACGAGGGTTTAAATACATTCATGGCATCGGTCGGTATCGATCAGCGTATCGGTGGGAAGGGCTTCTCATCAAACCCGCATCCCTTTAAGCCCGCCGGTCGCGGCAGTTTTGATTTTGGCGTCAGCATCGGCCGCCGTGGTTTGGTGCAAAGCGGCTCGGGGCTTACCGGCGAGGCGGCCTCTTATCAAAAACAAGCTACATCGCATTTGTATAACAGTGTTTTCAGCGCAAGTTATAATTACCGGATAAACCCGTTGTTCAGCCTTAAAGCCATTGCCGACGCTACCTACAGCTACACCAAATTTAACCCTGATAACTTTTATGCCACGTTTCAGGAGCGTGCCACCTCTTACGATCGTACCCGCGTCGGCGCCGGGCTTGGCGTTGATGCATGGCTTGGACGTTTGGCTATTGAAGGCGGCGTAGGGCACTATATCCACTTTAATAGCTATTTTAATGATCATTGGTACTGGAGCAGCGGCGCCAAATTATACTTTAACCAATGGCTCGCCGCCGAAGGCAAAATTTACCTGCACGGCACCGAAGCCGAACTTACCGGCTATGGGTTATTGTTTACGGTGAGGTAGTTACTACGGCTATTTGCGGAAGTATCTTTAAAGAACTATAGAACATTCGCTCATCTTCATTTGAGTAAGTAAACGATAGTCCTATTGGATCGGGAAACGCATCTTTTTTTTTGCGAAATTGATGTCAGCGATGTTCAAATGATGTTTTTCACTATTGTGATTAAAGGTTAACACATCGCCATAGTCCACAGTTCCTGATAGTATGTCACCCAGAATCACCAAACCTCTCCCGGTAATAGTAAAGCTTTCCGTTATCTTAAATTCTGCAACGATATTCATACATTTTTTAAAGCCTGTTTCGCAATCCTTCTACAGATAGCTTAGAATATAAATTCCCTTTCCAAACTTCGAGTTCGCCTTGATAGGCGGCAATAAAGCCCACTTTATTGGGTTCGTAATGTAGTATTACCTTATAGCTTTCGTTCCGGTATTCTTCGGTTGATCTATTACCCGCTTTTCCAGTTTTAACCAGGTTAACTATCTCTTCCCGGTCATTAACGTGGATGATAGCCGCCCTTACCGTTGTGTCTCCCGATGTATCGATAGCCCCCGTTTGCACCAATATCTCGTTCATTTCAACAATGGCCTTACGGCTTTCAGCAAAAACTTTATCGCACTCCAACCGATCCGAGGTTTTATCAACTTTCTGCAATTGGATATCATTGGTATGGCATCCTGCCAAACCAATCATCGCTGCAAAAAATAAAATGGTAATTATCTTTTGATACATTGGGTTGAGTTCTTCATCTAAGATGCAAAATCAGCACAACAATACCAAAACCGGTTCCATGCTCATCACTCCGAACTCAAGACCAGTTATGCATCCAACACATTCCGCATTTTGTATCAGTACTTCCCGCTTTTGTATAAACCGTGCGTTTGGGACCGCGGTAACTTTGTCGTATAAATTTTAAAACAATGGCAAAGACAATTTTAATAACAGGAGCATCAAGGGGTTTTGGTAAACTTTGGGCAAAAGCATTTTTAAAACGTGGCGATAAAGTAGCAGCCACAGCCCGTAAACTGGCTGATCTGGACGATCTGGTTAACGAGTTCGGCAGCCTGATCACCCCGATACAATTAGACGTCAACAACCGCAGCGCCGTTTTTGAAGCAGTAAAACAGGCCAACACCTCGCTCGGCAGTATCGATGTATTGATCAATAACGCCGGCTTCGGGCTGTTTGGCACTATCGAAGAAACCAGCGAAGAAGAAGCAAGGCAACAGATCGAAACCAATGTATTCGGCTTGCTTTGGGTTACCCAGGCTGTATTGCCTTATATGCGTAAACAGGGCCACGGGCACATCATCCAGGTATCCAGCGTGCTGGGTATTACCACGCTGCCAACTTTGGGCATATATAACGCGTCCAAATTCGCGGTTGAGGGTTTAAGCGAAACCCTTGCATCAGAAGTAGCCGGGTTTGGCATCAAAGTTAGCCTCATCGAGCCAAACGGTTTTGCAACCGAATGGGCCGGCGCATCTGCATCACAAGCCAAACCGATGGACGAATATGCACCAATACACGCTGCCTTTAAAGCAGGCATGACTCCCGAAATTTTTGGCGATCCTGCCGCTACTTCCCCTGCCGTACTTAAACTGGTAGATAGTGAAAATCCACCGTTGAGGTTGTTTTTAGGCAATGTAGCTTATCCATGGGTTAAACAGGCATACGAGCAAAAACTCGCTACCTGGGAAGAGTGGAAAGACGTAGCCGCCGCTGCACACGGTGCTTAACGATCCCCTCATAAAATTAAATTCAACTGACATGATCTACGCCTGAATAGGCGTAGATTTATTGATATTTTACTGGCATGAAACATTTTAAGACACTCGACGAACTGCACCGCGAATACGGCTTTGATCTGCCCGAAAACCCACTGATCAGTTTGGTTAAATGCAACGGGCACTGCTCTGTTAACGACCGCGAGTTTACCACCGATTTTTACATGATCGGGTTTAAAAAACTAAAATCGGGTATGTTTACCTATGGTAAAACAAAGTACGATCATCAAAACGGTTCCATGTCGTACGTAAAGCCAAGGCAGGTTGTGGCTTTCCGCGATCTGCTTTTTGAAGAGAACGGGTTCCTGATATTCTTTCACCCGGATTTTTTAAACGGCCACCCGCTTTTTCACGATATCAAAAAATATAACTTTTTCGATTACGACGTAAACGAAGCGCTGCACCTGTCGCCCAATGAAGAGAAAGTAATGTGGGAGCTTCATGATAAGATACAAACCGAATATCTGAACAACCAGGACGAATACAGCCGCGAGATCATGCTCGGGCATATCGACTCGATGCTCAAATACTCGCAGCGTTATTATAAAAGGCAATTTATTAACCGCAAGGAATTAACCGGCAAAGTTGTTTCTAAGTTCGATCAGCTTTTAACGCAATATTCCGAAAGCGGATCGCTACGTCAAAATGGCTTCCCATCGGTTAAATACATGGCCGATCAGCTCAATATATCAGCCCATTATTTAAGCGACTTGCTTAAGCAGGAGACCGGCAAAACCGCCATCGAGCTGATCCATATCCACCTTATCTCCGAGGCTAAGAATCTGCTGAAAGGCAGCGGAAATAATATTACCGAAACTGCTTATGCCTTAGGGTTTGACAATCTGCCTTATTTTTCAAGGCTGTTTAAACGCGAAACGGGTATCACGCCTAAGCAATTCCAGAACCAGATTTGGAATTAAGCACCGATATATATTAATAACAAAGCCCGCCTATCTTCCGATAAGCGGGCTTTAAGTTTATAACCGGATAAACTCCGGACTTAATTAAATAGCAACTTTTACCACCAGTTTCTTGATAAACCCCTCACCGATCATCGGCGCGTGTACATCATTCGGGTAAAATATAACAAACTCGCCTGCACTTAAAGTAAAGTACATTTCGGCAGCATCGGCATAAAAAGTAACATCCTTTTCGGCATTGTATTCGGCCTTTGGCGATTTGCAATCGTTACGCGGTCGCCAGCCCATGCTCTCGGTACCGCTGATCAACACCTGGATATCGATGTTTTTATCATGGCACTCAAATTTTTCGCCGGCAGCTTCTTTGGTAACACCATCTTTGGCCATTACCGCGTATTTAACCCCGTCAACTTCGTATTTACCAACCTCAAGCGCGTTAAGGTCGATAGAAGCCAAATGGTCGAAAGCAGCTTTAAAGCCCGGGTGCAAAGCAGTATACTGACCGCCGTTTACTAATTTATCTATAATCATTGTTTTGTTTATTTGGTTGTTTCTGGTAAATCCTTTACAATCTCGCGTATCTTCTCAATCAGGAAGGATGTTTCCTGTATATGATGTGCGTTTAAACGATTATATCTCTCCTCCCAGGATAACGAAGCATCATCCATATACTTCGGAACTTTTATCCACTTGTAGGAGTTCAATATTTCGTCTTTGTCAATCATAAATAAAGATATGCAATCAAGTAAAAATCCGCCCCAGCGAGCTAAGGCGGATCGATTATTTTTGTCTTTCCGACTTCCGGTCTTTCCCGACTTTCGGACTCAGTTCTTAGCGTTGTACCCTGCCAGAACCGTCTCCTTTAACCAGATCTTTTACCTCTGATAAGGTCGCGTGGTTTAAGTCGCCCGGGATGGTGTGTTTCAATGCAGAAGCAGCTACGCCGAATTCAGCAGCATCGCCCTGGCTCATGCCGGTAACCAAACCGTAAATGAAACCGCTGGCGAACGAGTCGCCGCTACCAACACGGTCAACAATACGTACTTCGTATTGTTTAGTGTGATAGAATTCATTACCATCATACACCAAAGCGCTCCAGCCGTTATCAGATGCCGAATGGCTTTCGCGTAAAGTTGAAGCGATATTTTTAAAGCCGAATTTTTCTTTCATCTGTTTGAAAACGCTTTTGTAACCGTCAAGGTTCAATTCGCCTTTAGTTACGTCGGTGCCTTCGGCTTTAAAGCCTAAAGTGGTGTCAGCGTCTTCTTCGTTACCGATACAAACATCAACATACTGGCAAAGTTCAGTCATTACCTGGCGGGCTTTTTCTTTGCTCCACAATTTTTTGCGGTAGTTCAGGTCGATAGAAGTAGTGATGCCTTTAGCTTTAGCAGCTTTTAAAGCAGCCAGGGTTAAAGCAGCAGCTTTATCGCTCAAAGCCGGGGTGATACCGGTAGTATGGAACCAATCGGCACCTTCAAAAATAGCATCCCAGTTAAATTCGCTGGCGTCAACGTCGGCGATAGAGGCACCGGCACGGTCGTAAACAACCTGCGAAGCGCGCATTGAAGCACCGGTCTCTAAAAAGTAAATACCTAACCTATCGCCACCACGGGCCACAAACTGGGTATCAACACCGTAGCGGCGCAGATGGTTAATGGCTGATTGACCGATAGGGTTATTCGGCACTTTTGACACGAAGGTACCATTAAGGCCATAGTTGCAAAGGGCCGCCGAAACGTTAGCTTCGCCACCACCGTAGGTTATATCAAAGGTATCGGCCTGTACAAATCTTTTAAAATCAGGGGTCGATAATCTTAACATGATCTCTCCCAGGGTTACGACTTTTTTCGACATCGTTATACTTATGTTTTAGTTTGAAAATAGGTTTTATCTATACTAAGGTACTTAGTGGTGCCAAAATTACATTTAAACATCACTAATTAATAGGTTTTTACAAAAAAATCACCGGGAACGTTTGCGTAATTATTTTGCTCCCAATGGCCTTAACCTTTTTTTTTCTTTATACTTTAGCCCTCAATTCTGTGATAAACCAATACTGAGATGGACAAAAAAGAAACGATCCTTAAGCTGATACCCGAGCAAGGTATACTACCCTTATTTTTTAATAAAAGCCCCGAAGTAAGCGTTAACCTTTTACATGCGCTTTACAACGCCGGTGTTAAAACTATTGAATACACTAACCGTGGCGAAGCCGCTTACGAAAACTTTAAAGTTTTACGTAAAGTTTGCGATACCGAGTTAAAAGGTATGTACTTAGGTATAGGTACCATTAAGGATGGCGAAACTGCTCAAAAATTTATCGATGCAGGTGCCGATTATATTATCAGCCCGGGTTTGGTTGAAGATGTAGTGCCGGTTGCAGATAAAGCAGGTATCCTGTGGTTCCCAGGCTGTATGACCCCTACCGAGATCATCCGTGCCGAAAAGTTGGGCGCTAAAGTGATCAAATTGTTCCCTGGTAACATGTTGGGCCCATCATTCCTGTCGGGTATTAAAGAGTTGTTCCCTAACCTGTTATTTATGCCTACCGGCGGTGTTGATATGACCAAAGAAAGCATCTCGAGCTGGTTTAAAGCTGGTGTTTGCGCTGTAGGTATGGGTAGCAAACTGGTGAGCAAAGACGTAATGGAAGGCCAGAAATATGCAGAGCTTACCGCTGCTACTAAAGAAGCTATCGAAATTATCAAAACCTGCAGGTAATACTGCCTAAACCAATATTAAACTAAACCATTATGAGTGAGAGCAAAGTGGGGAAATACCGCTGGGTGATTGTTACCCTGTTGCTGTTTTCAACCACCATTAATTACATGGACCGCCAGGTGATCAGTTACCTGAAGGATTTTTTTTCAACCCCGGTCGCTAAAGGTGGTTTTGGGTGGAGCAACTCTGATTATAGTAACGTAACCGGATTTTTTACCCTGTTTTATGCAGGTATGACCGTGCTAGCAGGCTGGTTTATTGATAAAATAGGGACCAAGTTGGGCTTAGCCTTATCACTCATCGTATGGTCGGTGTTTGGCATGTTAAATGCTTTTGCAGGCTCGGCTGTTGGATTGCATATTGTTATACGCAGCCTATTTGGTATAGGCGAGGGTGGCAACTTTCCGGCTTCAATTAAAACGGTAGCCGAGTGGTTCCCTAAAAAAGAACGGGCGCTGGCAACAGGCATATTTAACAGCGGCGCTAACATAGGTGCCATGGTGGCTGCTCTGTTCGTGCCATCGTGTTTGTTATACTTCGGCAACGACCCCGGTTGGAAATATGCTTATATACTAACAGGCGCCATTGGCTTTTTATGGTTGATATTTTGGTTTATGTTGTACAATCCGCCTTCAAAACATAAATCGTTGAGTAAAGCCGAATACGATTATATACATAGCGATGATCTTCCGGCTGCTCATGTTGCCGGTTCAGAGGATGTTGCCGTTGAAAATAAAATGTCGTGGGGTAAACTGTTAACCTACCCGCAAACCTGGGCATTCTTCGTAGGTAAATTCATGACGGACGGGATCTGGTGGTTCATGTTGTTCTGGTTGCCCGATTACCTGAAAAAGCAGTTCCACATGACGCCCGACCAGGTAAAATGGCCTACATTTATCGTATATGGCATCGCTATTTTAGGCAGCACCTTCGGAGGCAGTATACCGCTGTTCCTGATCAATCGTGGCATGGACGTTAAAAAAGCCAGGATGACCGCCATGTTTATCATTGCGTTGTTCCCGTTGTTGCTGTTTTCAACCCAATACTTTGCAGATGCGGCACGCTTTGGTATATACGCTTCAACCCTGGCTGTGGGCGTTATTTGTATTGGCGCTGCGGCCCACCAGGCATGGTCGGCCAACCTTTTTACAACGGTTAGCGATATGTTCCCTAAACGGGCTGTTGGTTCGGTAACAGGTATAGGCGGCCTCGCAGGTGGCGTAGGCGGCTTTATCATACAAAAACTGGCCGGATTTTTAACCGACTTGTATAAAGATACACCTCAAACCGCTTACGGAATTATGTTTGCCGTTTGTGCATTAGCCTATATCATTTCTTACATCATTATTAAGATATTATCAAAAAACGCTAAAGATATGTCGGCTGCATAAGTAGCCTGTGCTAAACCCCTTTTTAATAAAAGCGGGCCTAAAAGCCCGCTTTATTGTTCACGTAAACAAACTATATGAGTTTTGAAGATCAACTGAAATCCTTATTTGCTGAGGAAAGCCAGGTACCTGCAGAGTACCGCCTGGATGGCGAATTGCACCAGCGCGAATACCTGAGCAATGGCGAAATGAAGAAATGGGATGGCCCTACGTGCGATGTTTACTCGCCCATATGCTTCCCAACAGCCAACGGCTTAACTCGCAAGCTGATCGGCAGCTACCCACTGGGTACCGAAACCGAGGCTATGGAAGCCCTGGATGCTGCTGTTGCCGCGTACAACAACGGCCGTGGCGAGTGGCCGACCATGAGCGTGGCCGATCGTATTAAATGTGTCGAAAACTTCACCTTTAAAATGCTCGAACAGCGCGATAAGGTGATTAAACTGATCATGTGGGAAATCGGTAAATCCATCGCCGACTCGACCAAGGAGTTCGACCGTACGGTTGAGTACATCAACCTTACCATCGACGCGCTGAAAGACATCGACCGCGAATCATCACGTTTTGAGATAGAGCAGGGCATCGTTGCGCAATCGCGCCGTTCGCCGCTAGGCGTGGTATTATGTATGGGCCCTTTCAACTACCCGTTGAACGAGACCTTCACTACGCTCATCCCTGCTTTGATCATGGGTAACACTATCCTTTTCAAACCACCAAAACATGGTACTTTATTACACTACCCGCTGTTAGAAGCATTCCGCAATTGTTTCCCTAAAGGTGTAGTGAACACCGTTTACGGTCGTGGGGCTAATACCGTCCCCGGTTTAATGCAAACAGGTAAAGTGAACGTGTTAACTTTAATCGGTTCGAGTAAGGTAGCTAACGAGCTTAAAAAGATGCACCCAAAGGTTAACCGCCTGCGCGCCATCCTGAGCCTGGATGCCAAAAACGTGGCCATTGTAACCAAAAGCGCCGATCTGAAAATGGCCGTAAGCGAAGCTGTACTGGGTTCGTTATCGTTCAACGGTCAGCGTTGTACCGCGTTAAAGATCTTTTTTGTACATAAAGACGTGGTTGATCAGTTCAATACCCTACTTTCTGCCGAAATTGCTAAACTTAAAGTAGGTATGCCATGGGAAAAAGGCGTAAGCATTACCCCGCTGGCCGAGCCTGGTAAACCCGACTATATTAAAGAAGTTATTGCCGATGCCGCCGCACACGGCGCTAAAGTGATCAACGAAAATGGTGCCGCTACAGCCGCTTCGATCGTTTATCCGGCTATCGTTTACCCGGTTAACTCGGGCATGAAGTTGTACCGCGAAGAGCAGTTTGGCCCGGTTATCCCGGTTGTGCCTTTCGAGAGCATCGAGGAGCCTATCCAGTACCAGATCGATTCGGTACACGGCCAGCAGGTAAGTATCTTCAGCGAAGATCCTGCCGAGATTGCCGCGCTGATCGATCCATTTGTTAACCTGGTTAGCCGTGTTAACATCAACGCGCAATGCCAGCGCGGCCCGGACGTGTTCCCTTTCACCGGCCGTAAAGACAGCGCCGAAGGCACCTTATCAGTTGTTGATGCCTTGCGCAGCTTCTCCATCCGCTCGCTGGTAGCAACCAAACTGAACGACACCAACAAGCACATCATCAACGAGATCGTAAACAACCACGATTCGAACTTCCTGAGCACCAAGTATATTTTCTAAAAAGCTTCAGAAAAATCAAATCTTATAAAAGCCAAATGCCCGTTAACAGCGGGCATTTTTTGTTTTCAACCCAAAGCTGCGTTAGCGATAGCAGCGGATACCGGCCTTGTGGCTAAGGCCCTGTGCAGTATTAGCGGATAGCGCGGCCGCAGGCAACGCCCAAATAGAAACCCAGGACATCCCCCATCGCACCGTTCTTCGACAAGCTCAGAATGACAGCCTTATGCACCACTTCTTAAAAAAATCTCTTTGCCTATCCAAGCGTCCACGCTTGAATATAATTAAATGTTAGCGCCTATGCTAACGACCATGTATTAGTATGTAAGCGTTGACGCTTACAAATAGGTTAGTTCAAGCGTGGACGCTTGAACATGCGGAGGTGGGTTACTTTAATACCACAATGGTATTAATTAAAAACTTACAGCTATGGAAGAGCGAAGAGTTGCAGCCTATGTGCTATCTGTAGTAGCCTTGATCTTTTGGGTTATTTTTTGGCTGATACCTTATATCGACTTCAAAAAAGAACATACATTGACTTTTAAAACCTGTTCGATAAAATTTCATTATTACCATAATTCGGACACCAGCGATCAGTACTATAATATTGCCCAAACCGATTTAACCATGTGTTTGTGCAGTTTATATATGCATAAACCTGATACGGCAATCGCACGGTACATTATGAGTTTCTATAAAACATACGGCCGTAACCCTTCGCCGGATTCACTTCATCAATCCCGATATAATAATCTGGATAGCATTATAAAATATCGCGAGAAGGCACTTGATCCCCGCTGGGAATGGGATTGACCACTTTATTTTGCCCAATAAAATCATCTGCACATTATTTCATCGCCCGCGCAACCTTTCTCTTCTAATCATCATCTTACCTAAAACAAACCATTGGTAATGGCATATATTGCAATATCAATGGCATTGCAGTTTAATTTACGCGAGGTATAATTAATTGCAAATTAAATACGTTAACTATCTATTGTGTGCCGAAAGCAGAACGATGATTTGTAAACCATTTGTAAAATAGCCATTACAGGCTTTAAACTCATAAACCATCGCGAAACCGGGTAGTCATACTTATAATTAAATAAAAACAGATTATGAAAAGTTCATCAAAATATTTATTCTCAGCAATAGCCGGAATAATGTCAGTATTTATGTTCGCTACTGCTGATGCCCAGCACAGAGGTGGCGGTGGAGGCGGCTATCACGGTGGTGGCTCATATAGCCATAGCGGTGGTTCATTCAGCCACGGCGGTGGTTTTGGCGGCAGCCGTTCTTTCAGCCCCGCGCCACGCGGCAACTCAGCTCCACAAGGTGGCCATTTCAATAATTCGCCAAGGGGTAATTTTCCTCAGGGCGGCCACTATAATGCTCCTCAGGGTCATTATAACACCCCCCAAGGCGGCCATTTTTACAATGCGCCACAAGGCTATCGCAGCCCTGCACCACAAGGCACTTATCGTAACCGGGTAAATACTTATCCGGCATATCGCGGTGGCTACGGTGTACGCGGCGGCTACAGGGTTTATGATAGGGGCGGTTTTGGTGGAAGATATTATGGCTACCACCCGGTTTACAGAGGCGGTTACTTCCACTTTTATGGTGGTTACTATAGCCATTTTTATGCACCACGGATAGGTTTTTATATCAATACACTGCCTTATGGCTACTATCCTTTCTGGTATGGCGGTGTGCAATACTATTATGACCAAGGTTATTTCTACCAGCCATACAACGGCGGTTACCAGGTGGTTACCCCTCCAATTGGCGCCGAAGTTAGCCAACTGCCTGCCGGTGCGCAAAGCATCATGATTGACGGTGTGCAATACTACCAGCTAAACGGTGTATACTATCAACCTGTAACTAACGATGATGGTACCGTTGCTTACCAGATTGCCGGTAAAGATGGCGAATTGAACACTAACCCCGGTACCGACGACGATCAATACCCACAGGATAACAACAACCCGCCGCCTGCAAACTAATTAAAGGCCGGATCCATCCATATATAATAATTTGATTTGATGAGGGCCGCGGTTTTATCAAGCTGCGGCCCTTGTTTATCAAGGTAAGTTAAGCGCTTATCAAAATAAACTTTTGATTTAATTATAATTCGTAACTTAGCCAAGTTATTTACAGATAGATATCTCTTTTAAAACACACGTCATGACACAGGCGATTCTTTTATTTTTCAGTGGGCAAGACCTCATTATTATAGCTGTAGTGGCCTTGTTGTTGTTTGGCGGTCGTAAAATACCTGAATTCGCTAAAGGCTTAGGCGAAGGTATCCGCAACTTTAAAGAAGCCAGCGAAGGCAAAAAGGACGACGACAAAACCCCATCTGAGAAGAAATAAACTGCGCTTCCGTTTCCCGGGAAACCTCTCCGCTATTTCATTGTGCATTTAATTGTCTAAATTGGAAAACAATTCAGGCAAGACCTTTTGTTATTATTTGATAACATCTGTTTTAAATGCATAAAATTTCACAAAGACTTATCACTTATAATACCCCGCTTTTGCCCGGTATGGTAAAGTTGAAGTATGAGGCGATGACAGAAAATGCTTTCCGATTTTACCGCGGTACCTGCCACATTTTTTATGAAGACCTGAGCCAGGCTCACAAAACTTTACCCAAATCGCCTCTCACCTGGATCAGCGGTGACCTCCACATCGAAAACTATGGCAGCTACAAAGGCGATAACCGCCTGGTATATTTTGACCTGAACGATTTTGATGAAAGTCAATTAGCGCCTGCCTCCTGGGAATTGGCACGTATGCTGACCAGCATTTTTGTGGCTTTTGAGGCACTGGAAATAGATAAAGAAGAGGCCATGCGTATGGTGCAGCTCTTTTTACGTACATATTCTGTCACGCTAAAAAAGGGCAAGCCTATTTTTCTGGAACCCCGCACCGCCAAAGGCATTGTTTGCACTTTTTTAGAAAAGGCGGCCAATCGTAAACTGAAGGAACTATTGGCCAAACGTACAGAGCTAAAAAAAGGCAAACTGATATTATCCCTAACTCATAAACATCATTTCAAAATCGATAAAAAACTCCGGGCAGAGCTTCTACATCATATTACCGAATGGATTGCCACCAGTAACGACGGGCCCTATAACTTTAAAGCGATGGATGTGGTTTTCCGCTTTGCGGGAACGGGTAGTATAGGTGTAAAACGCTACATGTTTTTATTGCGGAGCGCCAAAACGAAAAAGAAATGCCTGTTGATAGATATGAAGCAGATGCGTTCATCGTGCCTGTCATCTTATGTAAACGTACCGCAACCCGAATGGGGTACCGAAGCCGAACGGGTATTGGCCATACAGCAACGCATGCAGGATATACCGCCAGCGTTACTAAGCACCACTACTTTCAGGGATGATGATTACCTGATCCAGGAGATGCAGCCCAGTGAAGACCGCATCGATTTCGACCTGATTAAAGAGCGCTACCGCGATATTTACCAGGTGATAGATGATATGGCTGCATTAACAGCCTCTGCGCAGTTACGCAGCAGCGGCAGACAGGGCTCGGCCATTGCCGATGAACTGATTGCTTTTGGATCCAATACGGATTGGCACGACGCCCTGATTGCTTATGCGCAAAAATATACCAAACAGGTAAAAAAGGACTATAAGAATTTTGTAGACGATTATAAAAAAGGAGTGTTTGATACTTAATCATTGATTATAAAGATTGGTTGCCGGCATAATTCCCTCCTTGGGAAGGGGTGCGGCAGGCCTGCGCAGCGGCGGGTAGGGGCTTATTCGATAAGCATCATTGCAAAACCCCTCCCTACACCCTCCCATTGGGAAGAAATCGCACTTGCCTAATGCACTCAAAAAGGAGATTTCAAAAATTATACGTAAATCTGAAACCCTGCAGCACCGGCAGATTGCGCCCGTATGAGAATCCATAATCCAGGCGGATAACACTGCGTTTTAGCCCAATATAATACTCTTTATAACCCGGCAATAACTCCTGCGTTAAGAACGAACCACCGATGATCTCCTCCAGGTTTAAGGCACGGATAAATGGAATCCGGCCCAGAAAATACCCGGCAAAGTTATGCTCAAAATGCGCCTCGAAGTATTGTTTATTGGTGCTGTATGTATAGTAATCCAAAAAGTGGAAACTGCCCAGGCTCGAATCAAAGAAGAAGCTTTGGCCACCGCGAAACTGTTTATAATCCGGATAGTACAGGTATTTGTTATTTAAAAACTTACCGGCCGATATAAAATACGACGAATAACCCATTAAGCCCATCCGTACCTGGTCCTGGAAAAAATCGATCGACGCAAAATCGTAATTCACAGCCGAACCCAATATTTCAATCCCTTTACGATAATTTACACGTAAACGCGGGTAATGCGTTGGTTCGATAAATTTACCTTCGGGGTTCATGGTATATTCCTGGTTAAAGGTAAATGTGGCCGATCCCCGTACCGACAAAGCCCGATGGTTAGGGAACAATGGCACGTTACTACCCGGGTCGAGCGGGCTGGGGTGCAGCGGATTATTGGTCGTTAACTGCGTACTGTCCTTACCAATCGCATACAACGAGGTATTGATCACTGTTTCGCGGTAAGCGTATTCAATCTGCCCGTTCAGCAAAATGCCGTTGCAAATTTCACCCTGCGTACCAGCCATCGCAAATTCGGCCTTATACAATTTCAGGTAGTTGTTACCGGTAAACAGGGTGCTGAGCGAGTTGAGAAACAAACTCAGCGTGCCCGAGTTATTTAAATCCAGGAAATCGGACCCTAAAGTACCATATACCGCAGCCTGCTTTAGCGGGTTATACCGATAGTTGATATTGGTATTAAAGGTGAATATCTTATCCGAATTACCGTAGCGCGCCTCAGGTTCAATGGTCAGGGTTTTATGCCGGTCAAACTCTTTAAAAAACTGCGGTTTAATATCAACGCTCACACCCTCAACCGTGTTATAAAAAACCACTTTAAATGGCGATGGGATATCTATTTTAATCTTTCTATAAGGGTCGTCGTAATGATAATTGTTCAGCAGGTAGGGTATCAGCCTGAACCGGTTATTGCTCGTTCGTGTCGAGTCGCGAGCCTCCTTTTCTTTTTTGGGGTTAGCCTTTGCCACATCAAACAAATGATAATATCGCTGCTCGTCCGGTAAAAGCGGTACGGCACGGTTGGTGGCCCAAAATACCGAATCGCGCTGGGTGGTTTCTTTAGCCACATCAAACACCTCGCCATCAAAATACTTTTTAGGGAAGTTAGGTGTAACGTTGTAGTTGTTAGCCACGCCTAAAAAATATCCTCCGTATTTAAATCCCAATATCTTACCGGTAAAATTAAAATTGAGCGATAGCGGCATCCAGATACTATCGGCCACCGGGATAAATTGCTGCTGAATGTTTAGCGTATCCACAAAATCGATATGTGCGCGTTTGTACAAGTGCAGGTCGGCGCCGTAAAGTCTCCAGTAACCTTCTATCACATATATCACCCCCTGAAACAGATGTTCGTCCCCATGTTTAGGGTCAACCTGTATCACATCAATCTTCAGATTATCATCGGTAAAACTTTGCAGGAGGGTATATTTATAAAAACGCAGCGCATTATCGGCGATGGGTGAAACGTACCGGCGTATGTTCATCCCGCCCCACGATAAATAATTTTCGTATAAATTGACCTGCAAGTCGAGCGCGCGGTTAAAACCGAAAGGGTTTTCGCCGCCGGCGTGTCTCATACCCACCATTACTTCTTTAACCTTACCGGGCTGGCGCTTGTTAAACTCGGATATCGACTCAAATAAACTAATAATACCGCGCCGGTTGGGATCAAGATTGAGCAGCTTGGCCACATCAGCCTTTAAAAAAGTATGTGGCGCGTTCAATAAGCGCTGATCGGCTTTGAGGTATACCTGGCACGAGTATTCTTTAACCTGGTCGTGATAGTATTTTCGTTTATCTATCACCTGGCGCATAATAATGGTCGCGCTATCCAACTCGGCATCCTGCGGGATATAACTTTGCAGGGTATAGTTTTCGGGCTCAAGTTTAGCGTCTTGCGTTACATTAGCATTGGTAACGGTTACATCAATATTTTGCTGCTCGTAGCCAATAAAGCGGTAGGTAAGGGTGTAGGCTCCGGGTTTAACTTTCAGTTGATAGGTACCGTGCTCGTTGGCAACGGTGCCGTTGCTGGTACCTTTAATGTAAACGGGTACAAAGGCAATAGCTTTGCCATGCGAATCGGTAATATTACCTTCGATGATGTAACTCTGCGCATAGGCCGCGGTACAGCATAAAAAAAGCGTCAGTAAAATTACTGTTGCAGCGCGCATACAAAAAAGAGGGGTAAACGGTGAATCATAAATATACTACAACAGCTTTACATTGTTAACAAATTGCGCTCCACAAACACAATTTATCATACAATAGTTTATTGTAAATGTCCTTTTATACGTGTATTAACGCCAATTGATGTACCGCGAATATTAATGTCGGCCATTTTTTTTAATTTCAGCCGCTTTTATGAAGAAAATCCACTACCTGCTGTTGCTTATTGTGTCCATTACTTTAAACAGTTGTTTTGCAATTATTGGTTCGGCAATCAGGTTGGGTTTTAAAATGGGTGTATATTCTGTTTTCATCCTGATAGGCTTGTTGTGCTGGGTGATCACGAAACGGGGTAAAAACAAAAGGTGACTTTTAATTATTTGACTATTAGACATGAGCGCGGTTCTAGCTATACGCAACTTTGCGGTTAAGCACCTGGATGCCTTAATTGCAGGTATCATCGGTTTTGTGCTGATACACATTTACACCAGATACAGCGGTGTAGGTATATCACCCGATAGCATTATGTACATGAGCACCGCCCGCAATCTGAACGATGGTTTGGGCTACCTGTACTTTGGCGGCAAGCCCATTGTGGCCTTCCCGGTGTTTTACCCCACATTTTTAGCCATAGTAGAGTTTATCACCCATACCGACCCGGTAGTTTTAGGCCCTACACTGGATGGGTTCCTGTTCGCTACGCTCATCTTCCTTTCGGGCGTGATTATGGAACGCTTTACCTTTCCATCCAAAATATATAAATGGGTTATTTTATTGGCGATAGTGTTGAGCCCTTCGCTGCTGGAGATCTATACCTACCTATGGTCCGAAACGCTGTTTATGGTGTGGGTATTGGTATTTTTTCTGGCTTATCATCGTTACGCTAAAATGCATAGCACTAAATCGTTAATATTATTAGCCATCATCACCGCACTGGCCTTAATTACCCGTTATGCCGGTATTACGCTGGTGGGCACAGGCGGTATGCTATTGTTGTTTGATCAGCAATTGAAGATGAAGGAAAAAATACGTCACATCCTCATCTTCGGTGTTATCTCTGTATCGTTACTGATTACCAACTTGGTACGCAATAACCTGGTAACCAACACCGGTACAGGGCCGCGTTATAAATCCCTTACCTCGCTTGCCGAAAACATGCATTACTTTGGCACCGTAATGTGCGATTGGTTTACCTTTGGGCAAAAGGCTTACGGCCTGGCTTTTACCATAACGCTGCTGCTTATCGTAGCTTTTATCGGCGTATTTTTATACAACACATTCCGTAGCAAAGCTTTCTATAACAGTTACGAAAATATCGCCCTGGCATTTTTCATCGTGTATGCCTTGTTCATGATCCTATCGGCAACCATCAGCCGGTACGAGCGCCTCAACAACCGTTTGCTATCGCACCTGTTCATCCCGTTTATTTGGGGATGTACCTGGTGGATTCCGCATCTGATTCGGAATGCACGAGCCAATTATCGCGTGCCCCTAACGGTTATCGCAGTTGGCGTAGGCTTACTGTTTGCCTACGGCGAATATCAGCGCGACTGGCAGCGTTACGATGATGAGTGCGATTACGGCATTCCTGGTTATACGGACGACGACTGGAACAAGTCGGACATGATTAACCTGATGAAGACCCACCTGGAATTGTTTAAGCCAGGTTATACGGTTTATAACAACGCATGCGAGGCCTTTTATTTCTTCACCGGTTTAGGTTCAGAATATATCCCGCATAAGAACGATCCGAAGGCTATCCGTAAATTCGATGCACAATCACATTTCTATGTAGTGATCTTCGATAAGTTACCCGACCCGGCCCTGCTTACATTAAAAGATATGCTGCAACGCAAGCAAATGACGCTGATATTCCACAACGCGGATGGCAGCATTTACGAGTGCGACCATTGACCGGCCACTACTGTTAAATTATTTAAGGCTTAGCGCAACATTAGCCTGACCCTGTGCGTTTTAGGATTAAATGGCCGCGCCCTCAACCCGGCTGTTTTAATCAATCGATCTATTCACTTAAATCTTAACATCATGGCCGAGCTAAACTCATCCCCCCAACAAACCGGTGGTAAAAAACCGCGCAAAAGATTAAATGCCCGTGTAGATTTGACCGCTATGGTCGACCTGGCATTTCTGCTCATCACCTTTTTTATGCTGACTACATCGTTGCAAAAGCCCAAAATGTTTGGTGTAGTAATGCCTGATGACGGGCCAATAAAGGGCGAGTTCCCAGCCAGCCGAACGTTAAACATAGAGCTTGGAAAAAACAACCAGGTATTGTCCTTTATCGGTTTGCCCGAAGAACCTGTAAATCTTTCCGTGACCAACGATGGAAACAAAGGTATAGGGCATGCTATAATTGATGCAAAGAAATATATCGAGGCAACCACGCATAAGTCAATGCTGGTAGTGATCAAAGCAAGCGACCATGCAGTTTACAGCAATATGGTTAACGTGCTTGATGAATTAAACATAGCGGGCAATCCTACCTACGCGATAACCGACGTCCAACCCAAAGATATCGATATGCTTAAACAGCATAACGCTTATTGATTAACCGGCAAAAGGCAGTAATTAATTACTGCCTTTTGCTTTATCCGTTCTATCCGGCGGGTAAGTTTTCAGCGTATCCTGCTTAACAATCGGGGCAGCCTTCAATTCCTGTAACGCCGCATAGGTTTTCTTCCATTCATCAGGTTTGCGTTTGGCATAGGCAACCGTATCTGGCGTGTTGTAAAAGCGCAGTATATTTTGCTTTAGTGGGCCCGACAGGTGATCGAATTTCTTATCCTTCAACTTCAATAACAAATCGCTGTAGGTATCATCGGTCAAGCCGTATTCGCCCAAACGGGTTGGCTTGCCGGTATCAAAATCAATATCGGGTAAAGCAATACTGTTGCGGCTGTTTAACCTGGCAAGTGCGGTTTCATAGTGTACCAATATGGTGTCAAAACTGGTGGTGAACAGTTTTTCGCCTTCTGCCCCCGGTGCTTTAAATTTCAAAGCCTTCAGCGGACCGATCTTTGGCATTATCTTAATAATGAACGCGAAGATACTGGCCTTTAGCCCCGGCTTTTGATGCGCATGGCCAAACTCGGCAAAGTATTTCTTCCGGCTCATCCGGTATTTAAATGTTCGTGCCGTTGCCGTAGGTGTTATCTTTTTGATATCGTCCTTTTTTAACGCCCAGGCATCGCGCGCAAGTCCCGGAAACAGGTTTTTCACCGCCCAGCGAAAGGTGGATATACTTAACGACAGGTCGCCAAATACCGAATTAATATCCTCGCCATAAGTGCGTAAAAATGCGCGCTCCAAAACCGGCCGGGATACATTAAAACCGATAAAATCATGATAGGTTATCGGGGCATAGTTACCACGTGCCGTTTGCAATACATCAAATGAGAACTCCATCCGGCTATGCGAGATATGGTCGTCCTCATAGGTTATCACGTTGCCAAATTTCTCCCTTAATTTTGGATAAACGATCGGTACAGCAAGATTAGTAGCCAGCGAGTGGCCATACTGGTCGGCCATGTAATGTGATAACGCTCCCAAGGCAAAAGCGTACTCGTCCAGCGTTTCGGCTTCATTGATCAGGGCCAGTACAAAATCGCCGCTGCGCACATAATGGGCCAAATTAGTATAGTAAGTGCTGCCAAAGGGATAATAGCCCATATCGGCTATTAACGCGCCTCCGTAGGCGTATGAGTGTGCCTGCTTCAATTCTTCATCAGTACTGTTGGGGTAGTGTTTTTTGAGTAAAGGTTTAAGGTATTTATCCCAGCTGGCGTCAATCAATGCCTCGTGAGCCAGTACGGCGTAGCCTTTGGATGTTAACGGTATAAACATCGCCAGCATCAACAAAACAAACAGGTATTTGGGGAAGTAACTCAGTTTCATCTTTACGGCATCAACGAGGTATAAATACTTAAACTCACGGAATTGTTTTACCAGTTGCCCGTTCGTACAGTTTTTTTCCAGAAACAGAATTAAAAACGCCGATCAAAAGAGGCCGAAAAATTACCGACGCAGCGGGTAAACTAACTTACGAGGCAGAAATAAAAGGCAACGGTCTGATATTTGACGAGAGTGGAAAATTTTTGAAAGTTGATTGATTTTCCCTGAAACAAAAAAACCCGCCCCGATGTATCGGGGCGGGTTTTTTATTTGATCGCTTTAAGGATCAATGTGTATAGATCAAATTTGTGTTTCTGTAACCTGTTGCAATATTGCTGTACCAATCGGTGTATGAAATACCGCCCGATTGCGCCCAGTCGGCAAGGTGTAAATAAACCGTGGTAATATCTGTACCTTCAATCGGGTAGCTGAAAGTTGTTGGTATATTGATAGCGTAAGGTAAACCGGTAGTAGTTACATAATAACGGCCCGCGGCTACGTTTGTGTTATCATTGCCTGTGCCAAACAGCGTGGTGTTGGCCAACGTGGTTGGAGCTTGCCCCATTAAGTGTACTTCGCGACGTTTGTTATCGTTGCCCATGTTCCAGGTAAACGGGTTGTATCCGTTTTGACCGAATGCCGTTAAGCTTGGGCCGTTGCTTACATTAAAGCTGATACTATCGGCTACGGTTGCTGATTGTACTACACCTGGCTGAGTATTCCAATGAGCCATTAACAAGCGCATGTTGGGGAATAAGGTAACCACAGCGTTGGTTTGGCCGCTCTCTAAAGCTCCGCCTGCAAGGGTGGTAGTTAAGCCACTAACTGAAGAGGCGGGGATGGGGAACTGAACACCAAAACCGTTACCCAAATTACCCCCGGTAGCCAGCAGATTAAATTTAGCAGTAACCTGTACCACCACGTTTGCCGCATTGGTGATTACATAGTAATGGTAGTTCATCACCAGGTCATTCATATCAAAGTCGCCTTTGTTTGGCCATTGATCTTCGAAAGCAACAGTACCGATGCCGCCCGAACTAATATAAGCCTTGGTAGCATCATTAGGGAAAGCATCCAAATCGTCGGGCACGCCGTCGCCATCGGTATCTTTTATTGTTAAAGTACCGTTGCCCTCGGCATTACAGCCCGTAACAGGAATATATACATTACAATCATTAGCTGCTCCATTTTTTAGGTAAGTGCTGCTTATATTGGTGCCGGCACAAACCGATACCGGGCCGGTAATGTTAGCGCCCGAGTTTTGAATATTGGTGCTGCCGTTAATTTCAATTAAAGAAGTACTGCCATTACCAGCAACAGTAGAGCCATCTAAAACAAATTTGTTAGTATTAACCATAGCACCATTATATAAGTTTAAAGTAGTGCTGCTGTTTATGGTAGTAGTACCGGTAACTTTGATATAGCCATAGTTTTTAACAGCCGAGCTTTGATTAAAGTTACCTGTAACAAGTAACGAGCAGTTGTTTACAAATACACCCGAACCGCCATTTTGCTGGAAGGCGCCGGTAACAACCATGCTGCCATTATTGGTAGCCGATGCTGCTGAACCATTGTTAAAACTACCCGAGATAGTAAGAGTACCGTTGTTGGTTAACGAGCCGGCGTTGCTGTTAACGTTAAAATCGCCCGATACTTTCATGGTTCCGTAGTTGTTAACGATACCGTTATCCGGGAATGAACCGCTGTAATTAACAGTGCCCCAGTTTGAAAGTGTTGAGGTTGACGAATTGAAGTTTACAGTACCAAGATTTAGCGAACCATTGGTGGTTACCACTATTGACGAACCGTTTTGGAAGTTATAGTTCTGCAATGAAATATTGGTGCCGCATACCCTTACCGTGCCGCCATTAACGCTGGCAAAGCTTACGTTAACGTTTGTACCGGTGATGCAAATAACATCGCCGGCGTTAACAGTAACGTTATTGGTGTTGCTGCTAATAGTAGTTGTGCAGCCGCTGTTGCAATCGGGACTGGCGGGAGTAACACCGCCTAAGGTTTGCAATTTGCCAGCCGCGGTTTTTTCGGCAGTTACACTTGGATCGATCGAACCAAAGGTTAAAGTGATATCTGAGGTGCCTACAGCTTGTTTTTGGATGATCTGTGATTTATCGGCCGAGGTTTTAACGACATAGATATTAGCTAACGCTGTTGGGATAGTAATGTTGGTAGTAAAAGGTGCCGATTCGGTAGCCGAGCCTGCTGCCAGCAAAGTACCGCCATTGTATGGGTCGCCATCAAAAATGGTGATACGGTGAACTGCTGTAGCGCCGAAACGATCATCGGTAATTTTTGCAGTCACGTTTAAGCCTCTGGTGCTTGCCCAGTTAAAGCCGGTAGGTACCTGTACCGAGCCGATGCCTGTAGTTGCGGTAATGTCAGACTGTGTAGTATCTTTTTTACAAGACGAGATCACTGCTACTCCGAATACTGTCGCAATGAGTAATATTTTTTTCATTAACTATAGTTTAAATTTACTTAAGTTTTGATGTATACGGTGTTTAAGCAAAAGATGTTCCAGTGCGTTAATTAATAAATTTAACGTATTTTTAATATCTCCCGCGATCCACAATTCCCCAAATCGGGAAATTACCTACACAAACATCCTATTCAGCAGGCAAAACACTTTGTTCAGGTTACAAAATTGGCATATTTCAGCCTTATTTACAAGGCCTTAACCCTATAAACTAATGCTGGAAGGTTATTTCTTAATAAAGTGCACCTGGTACAAATGCGGCCATTTTTTTCCGGTAACGAAAATCCGCCCGCCCTTTTTGTCGTAAGCTATGCCATTAAGCACATTTTGCTCGTTATCGAAATTGGCAGGCCTTTGCGCCATTGGCCATAAATCTTTCATATCGATGCGCTCCATTACCGCACCGTTTTTAGGGTTGATCACCAAAATGTTATCAGTAGTATAAACATTGGCGTAAATTTTACCATCGATGTATTCCAGTTCGTTCACGGCGTTTACCGGGCCCTTGTCGTCATACACATCTATCGAACTTTCGGGCATAAAGGTATCTTTATTTAAAAAGAAGATGCGGTTAGTGCTGTCATCATTCAAAATATGTTTACCGTCAAAACATACGCCCCAGCCTTCGCGGCCCCAGGTATAAGGTATAGTAGATAATAGCTTAAATGTATTTTTGTCATAGATAAAAGCTTTGCCCTCGCGGTAGGTGAGCATCAGTATCTTATCACCTACGGTAGCTATGCCCTCGCCAAAGTACTGGTCATCCAGCTTAGCCGCTTGCAGCCTTTTGCCGGTCTTCAGGTCTACCTTCAACAGGTACGACTCTTTTTCTAAACCGGTACTTTCGAAGAAACAATCACCATCGTGATACTCCAGCCCTTCGGTGTACGAAGCCGGATCGTGCGGGTAAACCTTATCTACTTTGTAAGTGTACTCAACCGGTGCCGATGGTGCCAGCAAAATAACATTGGTTGAAACCTCCTGCGGTTTGCCGCCTTTGTAAAAGCGAGCGGTGATCAGCCTCGAACCACAGCCCAGCGAGTCGGTTTTCAATTTTGCCGCCAGTGTATCCTTGCGCGATGTGCTCCTTACCGAATCGATCAGATAAACCACCGAATCAGGCAAGGTACCTGCCGATGACGAAACCTTAACCGATATTACATCGCCCAGCTTGTAAGCCGTGCCTGCATCGGGCGTAATGCTTAGTGTTTCGCTCACATTGTTTTTACAACCGCTGTATCCGGCTATTACCAAAAGTATTATTGCTGCTGCAAGTAAACGGGCATTCAGTTTCATCATTATTATCTTAAATGTTCGGCGTGGGCCAAAACGCGTCGGGTATATGTTTTAGTGTATGTGTTTCTTTATCAAACAAAACGGATACAATATCAAACCTTACTTCTCCATTGTGCTCCATCAGGTAAATATATTCATTTGCGGCATCCACCAATAATTTTTGTTTACGGGCGTCCACAAAATCCTCGGGCAGCCCAAAACCTGTACCTGTACGGGTTTTAACCTCCACAAATATGATGGTTTTATCGGCGTAAGCAATCAGGTCGATCTCAGCTTTGCCATGCGTCCAGTTCTCATCGATGATCTCATAACCCAAACTTTGCAAATGTGTTTTGGCCAATTGTTCGCCGAGCCGGCCTAACTCCAGATGGCTTGCCATTATTCGGTAATTACGATGCCTAAATAATCGGTAATGGTTTTTTGCACCTTTTTCATGTGCTGAAACTGGCTGAGCAGTATCTCTTCCTCTTCGGGTATTTTAGTGGCTTGCAATTGTTTTTGCAGATCGCGCAAAATGGCGCCTACCTTTTGTTTTTTCAGATGGAAGATGGCCGTAAGGATGGTGCCCTTCATATTCTTGGTTTCGTCGCTGGTGATGATCTTGTGCATATCGTACCAGTTGGGGCTTAGCGTATACTCCGAAAGCAAAAGCGTAATCACCGCATCAGCCACCTTCTTGTTGCTGTGGTTGATAAAAAAAGCCTCATCAGGCAAACTGCCTTTCTCCACTTCTTTATGGTAGATGTCCACAAAATCCTTGTATACCGCGTGCTCAAAGGTTACATCGTTCAAACTGGCTATTATAAACGGGCCGATGTAAGTATTGGCGATGTTGTCCCAGTTGATGAGCTGGTTCCCGTAGGTGATCAACAGGCGGACGATCTCTTTTTCCTGGGTTTCGTAAGGCTCGGCTTTTTCTAAAAGCATGGCTTCGGCCGGCGGCGCGGCCTCGTACTCTTCCTGTGCTTCGCGGGCCGCTTTGTTTTGCTGTTGCTGAAAATCCTTTTTGCCCTTGACGGCGCGCATTTTGTTCAGCTCGGATATCAGCGAACGCTCGTCGATCTCGAGGATATGGGCGCATTCCTTTAAAAACACCGAGGCTTTGATGGAGTCGGGTATTTTGGCAATACTCTCTACCACTTCACGAATCACTTCGGCGCGGCGGATAGGATCATTACCGGCCTCCTTAAGCAGGATATCGGTTTTATAAAGGATAAAATCCTTCCGGTTTTGCTCGATGTAATTTTTAAAACCCGAACTGCCCAGCAAGCGCACGTATGAATCCGGGTCGTGCCCGTCAGGAAACAGCACCACCTTTACGTTCAGCCCTTCTTCCAGTATCAGGTCCAATCCGCGCAGGGATGCTTTGATGCCTGCCGCATCGCCATCGTACAAAATGGTGATATTTTTGGTGAGGCGACCGATGAGCCTGATCTGCTCCACAGTTAACGAAGTGCCCGATGATGCCACCACGTTCTCGATACCTGATTGGTGTACCGATATCACATCGGCATAACCTTCAACCAGGTAACAGTTATCCTGATCGCGAATGGCTTTTTTGGCGTGGAACAACCCGTAAAGCACGTTCGATTTATGGTAGATCTCGCTTTCGGGCGAGTTAACATACTTAGGTACTGATTTATCGCTTTTGAGCGTACGACCGCCAAAGGCAATTACACGACCTGTAAAGTTATGAATCGGGAAGATCACCCGGCCGCGATAACGGTCATACAAAGTACCATTCTCACGCTTTACGGATAAACCGGTCTCTTCTAAATATTCGGCCTTGTAGCCATCTTTAATAGCCTGGCTGCTGAAAGCTTCCCATTGATCGGGCGAATAGCCTAACTCGAATTTTTTGATGGTCGCATCGGTAAAGCCGCGCTCTTTATAATAACTCAGGCCGATGGCCTTGCCGTCATCAGTATCCCACAAACTTTGCTCAAAAAACTTGGACGCGTAGCCGGTAACGATCAATAAGCTTTCGCGACGATTTTCGGCTTCACGGTCTTCGGGTGCGTCCTGCGTTTCTTCAACTTCGATGTTGTATTTTTTGGCGAGCCATTTCAGCGCTTCGGGGTAGCTGAACTTTTCATGCTCCATCAAAAAAGTAACAGCCGAGCCACCTATCCCTGTCGAAAAATCTTTAAAAATACCTTTGGCGGGCGATACCGTAAACGAAGGCGTCTTCTCATTAGTGAAGGGCGACAAACCCACATAGTTTGCGCCGCGCTTTTTTAAATTCACAAACTCACCGATTACTTCCACAATATCTGTGGCTTCGAATATACGGTCGATGGTATGTTTGAGAATCATGGGCTACAAAGGTATGCTAATACTGATAATCTCCCTTAAAAAAATGTGATGTCGTGCAGGGACTGTCATGGTGAGCTTGTCGAACCATAGTGGGCCAGCCCTTCTCGTCCTTCGACAGGCTCAGGATGACAGCGTGCCAAATAGCGTCCTACCAAATATAATCAAAAAGCCTTCCTTTTCATAAATGTTATCCCAATACCGCATATTACGATAAAGCCGCCTATTAGCGCAATAAAATCCACATGCTCGTTCAGCATCACCCAAGCTAACAGGGCAGTAATAACAGTTTGGGATAGCAAAGTCACGGATACCTGTGTCGAATCCAAATGGTGGATGGCATAATTAATAGTTATCCAACCGATGAGCTGGCAAACAATGCCTAGCACTATCAGTATCAACCAGGTATGGGCGTTATAATTCCATAGTTGATCATCGTTAAACAAGCAGAACACGCCTAATGCTACTGTTGAAGCCAGCATACTGTAAAACATAAACACGATGCCATCGATACGGTTCAATACATCTTTGGTGATCAGGATATAAATAGCATATAATACGCTGGAGCATAAGGCATATAAAATACCTTCATTTAGCCGGAGATGTAATACATTTTGCAGGCCCACCAACACACACATACCGCAGATAGCGATCAATGTACCCAGCCAGAAACTGGTGCCCGGTTGCTTTTTTAAAATCAGCAGGCTTAATATACCCACCCAAACCGGGGCAAGGTTGGCTATCAGGGTCGAGATGGTAGCGGTAGATTTGAGGATGGAGATGTTCCAAACGGCAATATCCAATGCAAAAACCAATCCGCCGATGATAGCCACCATCAGCATTTTAGGCGCTACACGCAGGTCTTTATTAAACAGGCAATAGGGCGCCAGTATCATCCAGGCGAACAACATACGGTAAAAGGCGGCGCTTAGTGCCGTTAAGGGCACCATTTTTACAAATATGGGCGAAAACGATATACAGACGATGCCAATGGCAAGGCTTAGTTTAGGATTCATATAATGAGAGGTCAATTGGCTGGGCAAACTTAAAAAGCTTTGGTCAAAGCCGAAATAATTTGCCCCTAATAAGTAAAAACCGGGTGTGAGCGTATGTAAATAATTGTAATTTTGCGGCTTAACAATATGATACATAATGAGCCAGAGAATTAAAATTAAAGCACTATTAACCGGCGAACAAACCGGCAAGGAGGTAACAGTGATGGGATGGGTACGCGCCTTCCGTCAAAATCGTTTTATCGCTTTAAATGATGGCTCAACTAATAATACCCTGCAAATAGTTGTCGACTTTGAAAACACCGATGCGGCATTACTTAAACGCATTACCGTGGGCGCGGCTATCAGTGTTACAGGTACTTTGGTTGCCTCCCAGGGGCAGGGCCAAACTGTTGAACTGCCTGCCGCCAAACTCGAAATTTTAGGCGACAGCGACCCGGAAAAATATCCTATTCAGCCAAAAAAACACAGCCTGGAGTTTTTGCGCGAAAACGCGCACCTGCGTTTTCGTACCAATACTTTTGGCGCGATATTCCGTTTGCGCAACACTTTGTCGTTCGCGGTACATCAGTTTTTACAGGAGAGAGGGTTTGTATATCTGCACACACCGATCATTACCGCATCCGACGCTGAAGGCGCAGGCGAAACCTTCCACGTAACCAACTTCGATCTTGAAAACATCCCTAAAACAGATACCGGAGAGATTGATTATAAGCAGGACTTCTTCGGCCGTTCTACCAACCTGACCGTATCCGGTCAGTTGGAAGGCGAGCTTGGCGCGATGGCATTGAGCGATATTTACACCTTCGGCCCAACTTTCCGTGCCGAAAATTCAAATACCACACGCCACTTAGCCGAGTTTTGGATGATTGAGCCCGAAATGGCTTTTTACGATCTGAAAGATAACGCCGACCTGGCCGAAGCCCTGCTGAAATATGTGATCCAGGCCGCGCTCGATAAAAATAAAGAGGACCTGGAGTTTTTAAGTCAGCGTTTGGCTGATGAAGAAAAGCAAAAACCTCAAAACGAGCGTTCGGAGATGACCTTGCTTGAAAAGTTGCAGTTTTGTTTGGATAACGATTTCGAACGCATCACTTATACCGAAGCGATCAACATCCTGCGCGAATCATCGCATAACAAAAAGAAAAAGTTTCAATACCTGATTGAAGGTTGGGGCGCCGACCTGCAAAGCGAGCACGAGCGCTACCTGGTTGAGAAGCATTTTAAAAAGCCGGTAATCCTTACTGATTATCCGAAAGAGATCAAATCATTCTACATGCGCCAAAACGAAGATGGCAAAACCGTTGCCGCTATGGATATTTTGTTCCCGGGTATAGGCGAAATTATTGGTGGTTCGCAACGTGAGGAGCGTTTGGATAGGCTGGAACAACGTATGGATGAGTTGGGCATACCAAAAGATGAATTATGGTGGTACCTGGATACCCGCCGTTTCGGCACCTGCCCGCATGCCGGCTTTGGTTTGGGCTTTGAGCGTTTGGTGCTATTTGTTACCGGCATGGGCAATATCAGGGATGTGATACCTTTCCCAAGGTTCCCGAAAAATGCGGAGTTTTGACCGCTGATTTTTTTTGATTTGGTGATTACACTGATTAATTATACAGGCCGGAATTTCTTCCGGCCTTTTTTATTTATCATTCACATAATTAGGTTATTAGGATGGTATTCATCGACAGAAAAATGTATTTTTGTTAAAACCTGCTTATCCTGATATGAAAAAACTTTTTATCATCATCCTGACTGGCTTTATCATTATTGATATAGGTACAGCATGCTTTGAAAGGCCGAATCCTGATCCTACTATTGTTCAGATCAACGTTGTAAATGGTAGCGCTGCAGCAACAGGTGCAGCAACAGTGAGTTTATATAGCAGCATGACAGATCTGAACAACGGGTTCCCGTCATACGCCCAAACCACGGATGATAATAACAATGTGAGCATCAGGGTTGACTATCAAAGCCAGTATTATGTAGTGGTAACCAGGGGTCCGGCTAAAAATTATTACAGTGGCTTTATCCCGGTAGGAGTATTTCAATCGCAAACAGATATTAATAACAGCCCGTCACAAAACCCGGCAGGCGTTGTTGGTGGCATAAAGTTTAAAGATGTAAATGGCGATGGTGTTATCAATAACGGAGATAAAATCAATGCCCCGGTTATTACCTTAAGGCAAAGTACCACAAACTTTGAAAGCATTACCGTTTATTAGATTATTTTTTTGTAGCGTTCAGGTTGGGCATTGCGTATTACCATTATATGTACAAACAAACGCTATGAAAAACTATTTACTGATTGCCTGCCTTTTCGCCTTAGGTTCGTGCTCAAAAAACAATGATGTTGCTCCAAGTGGCAGCTATATCGATGCTAACGGTACCTGGGTATCGGTTGCAAACACACAATGGTACCTTACCCGAATCGGTACCAGGGGTGGTGAAGTACATGTAAAACTCGATGGCACCACTAATGCCGATAAAATTGCTATACGTACATCCGGTGATGGTCTTTTAAGCGACCTTTCATTACCCATTGATGCTGATAAAGGCTTCGGTACAGATGTCGTCAATTCCTTCTCCATATCGGGCGTGCCAGCCGGCAAATTTGTGACCAGCACCCAGCTTATTGCTTACCGTGGTAGCGATGTTTTCACCATAACCTTAAAAAGTGATACCTTAAAGTATTGAAGGGAGAGGGAGTTCAGATCAATCAAATAATTTGGCCTACACCAATTGTGAGATCGGGTACAAATTCATCTGGATGGCAAATCAGCGAAATCAAATAATCACACAGAATCAGCGATCACTCTTTCTTATAGTTTTTATGCAATATCAAAAAGCTGGCGCGCTCTTCTTTATGAAAGGGGATATCCCAGTTACCCTGGTAAGTTATTTTTACAGGTAAAAGTTCTCCGTTAAAGTTGTTGCATTCGATGTTCATCTGCACGTTAAAATCGACTAAAAAGTTGTGGAACTTGAGGTCGATATACCGCCCGAGGATCTGCATAGTACGCTCATCAAAAATGGTGGTTATCTCTTTGATCATCACGTCATCATCGGCAGTACTCGGCTTGGGCGTTATCCGAAAACGATAAACAGGGATAGTATCCAGGTACTTGGCGTGCGAGAACTGGTACATATAAAACTCCTTCAGGTCGGGGCCAAATATTTCGGTTTTACCGCTAATGAAAGGGATACCGCTTACCCTGCGACCAGGCGTAAATATCAGGGTTTTAAGTTTGGCCTTGTAGCCCTCATTTTTACCATTTCCAACCGGTGCATCCGTTTTAACAAAATCGGAGTTGTATGCGTTCATAAAGATATAATCGAACATTTCAACCGTATATAACTCGTACTTGCCATTCTTTTTATACACTGCGCCACTATCGCGTTTAGCTAAAAATTCCATTTTATGAGCGCCCTTTACATTGCTGTGGTGTATTTTGCGATAGATTTTACCATCCACCTTATTTTTCTTATCATAGGTGTAAATGCGGTTCTCGGCGTCGAAGGCATACTTTTTCATGTTACGGAAGGCCATGTAAAAGCCGGTATCGGCCAGCATTGCATCAATAAAATCCTGCGCGCTCAATTTATGCGAACGGATATTCACCAGGTTGCTGTCAATAACGATGGTGCGCAACGTATCGGGGTTAAAGCGCGGAATTTGCTGGGCGCGGATATTTTCTGCCGATAAGGAGAGTAATAAGATGCCAATAATGATGGATTTGATTGTAAAGTTTACAAGCCTCATGTTATGCGCTTTGTATTGATATATAGCGGCCTGCAAATTTGCCGAAAAACTGATTGTTAAAATATGACAGCCGACACTTTCTGTTAACTTGTTGAACTTTTCAGTTTCCCAACTGTTTTACTGCCAGATAGGCCATTAAGCCGGTACTTAATTCGAGTGCTGATTCATCGATATCGAAAGTTGGGGTATGCACCGATGAAGTGATGCCGCGCTCTTCATTACGGGTACCCAAACGGTAAAAACAAGCATCGGATACCTGCGAATAATACGCAAAATCTTCTGCCGCCATCCAGATATCAAGGTCTACCACATTCTCCTTCCCCAGGTAATCTTCGGCAAAGCCGCGTGCGCTGGCGGTTAGTTTTTCCTCGTTGATAAGGTAAGGATAACCATGCATAATATTAAACTCGCAGTTGCCGCCCATGCTTTCGGCAATGCCTTCGGCCATCTTTTTCATTTTTTGGTGGGCTTCTTTCCGCCATTGCTCATCCATGGTGCGGAAGGTGCCTTCGAGCTTTACCTCGTTAGGTATTACGTTGGTGGCGCCATTGGCGATAACCTTACCAAACGATAGTACCGATGGTGATTTAGGATCGTTACTACGACTGATGATGGTTTGCAAGGCTACCAAAATATGTGCGGTGATAATTACCGGGTCGATATTTTGCTGTGGCTGCGCGCCGTGGCCGCCTTTGCCTTTTACGGTAACATACAACTCATCGGTCGAGGCCATGTATTTACCCGCGCGGAAACCAACTTTACCCGCATCTATCAGCGGCATTACATGCTGACCCATTACGGCCTGCGGCTTAGGATTTTCCAAAACACCTTCCTTAATCATTACACTGGCACCGCCTGGCAAACGCTCTTCAGCCGGCTGGAAAATAAGTTTTACCGTGCCACCAAATTCGTCTTTCAGCTCAGTCAATATTTTAGCTGTACCTAACAGCGATGAAGTATGCACATCATGTCCGCAGGCGTGCATCACACCTACGTTGGTCGACTTATAGGGCACTTCGTTGGCCTCGGTGATGGGCAAAGCGTCCATATCGGCACGCAGGGCAACTACCGCATCCGATGGTTTGTTACCTTTCAGTAAAGCTACCAGTCCCGTATCAGCCATTTTTTCGTAGGGGATGCCCAAAGCATCCAATTGTTTAGCTACAAAAGCCGAAGTATTGTGTTCGTTAAACGATAATTCAGGATTGGCATGGATATGCCTGCGGTTAGCAACTACATCGTTATAAATGTTTTTTGCGAGTTGCTGTATTTTATTTTTCATCACTGTCTGTTTTAGGCAGGTTAATTTTTTCGGGCAGGATAATGAGCGAGGTAAACTGTTTGCGCAATTGTTCCATCAGGCGCGAAGCTTCCAGACGGGTTTTAAAATCGCCGGCCTTTACTTTAAAGTTAGGTTCAACATACTGCATGTATGTTTTGATATCGGGATACAGGCCATTAAATTTAGCCTGGGCGTTATAGGCGTCAGTACGGTTGGAGCCCATAAAGATCTGCACCCGGAAACCATTGCCTGAGTTTTGCGAAAGCGGACCGTTGCCCAGTTCGGCCCGTTTAGCCAGCAGAGTATCAATACGCGGGTCTTTACTTACAGTAACCGTGCCACGGGTTTGCGCCGAAGCATGTATTGATAGTAAAACAAACAAAACAACACCATACGTTTTGGCTAAATAGCTTAATAACGATATGGTGCTGCTGTGTTTCATATAAGCCCCCTCTAAATCTCCCCCCGTAGGGGAGACTTTTGGTTAATGTGTTTGTTTCTTTAAAAGTCCTCCCTTCCGGGAAGGATTTAGGAGGGGCTGGTTTACCCCTCGCCTATGCCGTGGCAGTTTTTATATTTTTTGCCGCTACCGCAAGGGCAGGGATCATTACGACCGATCTTTTGCTCCGCCTTAACCGGCATTTGTTTTTGCAGTTCGCGGGTATCATCAAAACCATCGGGGATGCCGTTGGTTTCGTGTGCCAGCTCGGGTTTCGAGGTGCGCATTTTACGCATATCGGTTTTGGGCTGCGGGCGTGCTTCGCGAACTTCTTCGGGCTGCTGCATCGGTATACCGCCGCGATATAAAAAGCTTACAATCTCTTTATTGGTATTGGCCAGCAACTGGCGGAACAGCTCAAATGCTTCGAACTTGTACACCAATAACGGATCCTTCTGTTCATAAACCGCATTTTGTACCGATTGTTTCAACTCGTCCATTTCGCGCAGGTGCTCTTTCCAATCTTCATCGATAAGCGCCAAGGTCACGTTCTTCTCAAATGATTTGAATACTTCCAGACCATGATTTTCGATAGCCTTTTTTAATGGTACTGCAACCTGCATACCGTGTACGCCATCAGTAAACGGAACGATGATATTTTCGATGCCTTCGCGGGTATCATATACATCTTTCAATACGGGGTAAGCCTGTGCCGCAATAGCTTCCGATTTACGTTTGTAGAAATCGGTAACCTCGGCAAATATTTTGTCGGTTAGTTTCGGAATCGTCAACGCATCGAACTCTTCATGAGTTAATTCGGGATCGATAGCAAACAAGCGGATGATCTCCAGTTTAAAGCCTTCATAGTTTTTAGCCTCTTTGTATTCGTTAACCACATCGTCAACCACATCAAAAGTGGTATTGCTCAAATCCACATCCAGGCGTTCGCCAAACAACGCGTTTTTACGTTTGGTATAGATCACGGTACGTTGTGAGTTCATCACGTCGTCAAACTCTAACAAACGCTTACGGATACCAAAGTTGTTTTCTTCCACTTTCTTCTGTGCGCGCTCAATAGAGTTGGTGATCATCGAGTGCTGAATTACTTCGCCCTCCTCAATACCCATTTTCACCATCAGGCCCGAGATACGTTCCGAACCGAATAAACGCATCAGATTATCCTCGAGCGATACAAAGAACTGCGATGAACCCGGGTCGCCCTGGCGGCCTGAACGGCCGCGCAACTGGCGGTCAACCCGGCGCGACTCATGGCGCTCGGTACCTACAATGGCTAAGCCGCCGGCTTCTTTAACGCCAGGACCCAATTTTATATCAGTACCACGGCCGGCCATATTGGTAGCGATAGTTACCGTACCTGCTTTACCTGCTTCGGCTACAATTTCAGCCTCTTTCTGGTGCATTTTAGCATTCAGTACGTTGTGTTTAATACCGCGCATTTTCAGCATTCGGCTCAATAACTCCGATATCTCCACCGAAGTTGTACCTACCAGCACCGGGCGACCAGCCTGGGTTAATTTTACAATCTCTTCGGCTACGGCATTGTATTTTTCGCGGGTGGTGCGATATACCAAATCCTGCTCATCCTTACGGCTGATAGGCGTATTGGTTGGTATCTCCACCACATCCAGTTTGTATATTTCCCAAAACTCGCCGGCTTCGGTTACGGCGGTACCCGTCATACCGCAAAGCTTGTGGTACATACGGAAGTAGTTTTGCAGGGTGATGGTTGCAAAGGTTTGCGATGCATCCTCAACCTTAACGTTCTCTTTAGCCTCAATAGCCTGGTGTAAACCATCACTGTAACGGCGCCCATCCAGCACACGGCCGGTTTGCTCGTCAACAATCTTCACCTTGCCTTCGTCCAGAATGTATTCCACATCTTTTTCGAACAAGGTATACGCTTTTAAAAGCTGGTTAACCGAGTGGATACGCTCTGATTTAATGGAGTAATCGCGGATCATGGCGTCTTTTTGGGCGATCTTTTCCTCATTGCTCAGGCTCGATTTTTCGATCTCGGCAATTTCGGTACCTACATCAGGCATTATAAAGAAATTCGGGTCTTCGCCTGATGCGGTGATCAGTTCGATACCTTTTTCGCTCAGCTCAACCTGATTGTTTTTTTCGTCGATAACGAAATACAGTTCCGAGTCAACCTTCGGCATTTCTTTACCCGAATCCTGCATGTAGTAGTTTTCGGTTTTTTGCAGAATAGTTTTATTGGCGCCTTCGCTTAAAAATTTAATCAGTGCCTTATTCTTAGGTAAGCCACGGTGTGCACGCAATAACGCTAAACCACCTTCGTCTACGCCTGTTTTACCGGCATTGATCTGGGCCTTGGCCTCGTTCAATACACTATTAATGTAATTCTTTTGGGTGTTTACCAAACGCTCAATACGGGGTTTCAACTCGTAAAACTCGTGCTCATCGCCACGGGGTATAGGGCCGGATATAATTAACGGCGTACGGGCATCGTCGATCAAAACCGAGTCAACCTCGTCCACCATGGCATAATGCAGCTTGCGTTGCACCAGTTCTTCAGGGCTACGTGTCATATTGTCACGCAGGTAGTCAAAACCGAATTCGTTATTGGTACCAAAAGTAATATCGGCCAGGTAAGCGTTGCGGCGTTCTTCGCTGCTTGGCTCGTGCTTGTCGATACAATCAACCGACAGACCGTGGAACTCATACAACGGGCCCATCCACTCACTGTCGCGACGGGCCAGGTAATCGTTCACGGTTACAATGTGTACACCCTGACCGGCCAGCGCGTTAAGGTAAGCAGGCAAAGTGGCAACCAGCGTTTTACCTTCACCTGTGGCCATTTCGGCAATTTTTCCCTGGTGCAGCACCACACCACCTATTAACTGTACATCGTAATGCACCATGTTCCAGGTAACTTCGTTACCAGCGGCAACCCAGGTATTGTGGTGAATGGCGGTATTGCCGTTGATCACCACATTTTTTTTACGCGCGGCTAGGTCGCGGTCAAACTGGGTGGCCGTCACTTCCAGGGTTTTATTTTCGGCTAAGCGGCGGGCGGTTTCTTTAACAACGGCAAAGGCTTCGGGCAATATATTCAGCAAGATTGCTTCAAGTTCCTTATTACGATCTTTCTCTAACTTGTCGAGCTCGGTATACAGATCAACCTTTTCGCTTACATCCAGGTCAGGATTTTCAACCTGTGCTTTAATGTTCTGTATCTGCTCATCAATACCGGCAAGGCCGCTTTTTATCCGTTCTTTAAAATCGATGGTTTTAGCGCGGAGCTCATCGTTGCTGATATTGCCAAGCTTTGAAAACTCATTTTTGATCTTCTCGACTATAGGTTGTATACTCTTTACGTCTCTGTCTGATTTGCTTCCGAAAAGCTTGCTGATAAATCCCAACATTGGTTTATAGTTTGTATTTAAAACATGGCTTAATCAACAATTAAGCCATTGATGGTTAAAGGCCATAATGACAGGCGAAGGTACGCTTTTTGGGGCGAAAAGGTAAAAGAAATGTGCAGATGTGCAGATGCGAGAATGTGCGGATGATTTTTGCTATCACTGATCAGAAAACACCTGTAATTTGCATATCTGCACATTTGCAAATTTGCACATTCACTTAAACACATTTATCTATCTTTGCCCCATGAATATCCTCATCATCGGTTCGGGGGGCAGGGAAAGCGCCTTTGCCTGGAAACTGGCACAAAGCCCTAAATGTTCAAAACTCTTTATCGCACCGGGCAATGCCGGCACCGACCAATACGGCACTAACGTAAACCTGAAAGTTACCGATTTTGCAGGCATCCGCGGTTTTGTGCTGGAGAATAATATTGAACTGGTTTTAGTTGGCCCCGAAGAACCCCTGGTTAAAGGTATTCATGATTTCTTTTTGGCCGATGAACAATTGAAAAACATCCCGGTTATCGGCCCGCAGCAACAAGGCGCACAATTAGAGGGCAGCAAGGATTTCTCGAAAGAATTTATGTTCAGGCATAACATCCCTACGGCTGCGTCAAGAACGTTTACTAAGGATACTTTAGACGAAGGGCTTACTTACCTGGCTAAAGCAGGTTTGCCGATTGTGTTGAAAGCCGATGGCCTGGCTGCCGGTAAAGGCGTGTTGATATGCACCACCTGGGAAGACGCCCAGCACGAATTGAAAGCCATGCTTGCTGACGCAAAATTTGGAGAAGCCAGCAGCAAAGTAGTAATTGAACAATTTTTACAAGGTATTGAGCTATCGGTATTTGTGATGACCGACGGCAACCATTATAAAATATTGCCGTCTGCCAAGGACTATAAACGCATAGGCGAAAGCGATACTGGTTTAAATACCGGTGGCATGGGTTCGGTTTCGCCGGTACCGTTTGCCGATGATGCCTTTTTGCAAAAGGTTGAGCAACGAATCGTTATCCCAACCGTTGAAGGGCTGAAAAAAGAGAACATCCCTTACAAAGGTTTCATTTTTATCGGTTTGATGAACTGCGACGGCGAGCCCTATGTAATTGAATATAACTGCCGCATGGGTGACCCGGAGACCGAAAGTGTAATGCCGAGGATCGAGTCGGACCTGGTGGATTTGCTGCTGGGTGTCGCCAACGGTGACATCGACCAGCGTGAGCTCAAAATATCACCCAAAACAGCGGCGACCGTAATGTGCGTGGCAGGTGGTTATCCCGGCGAGTACGTTAACGGCAAAGCAATAAGCGGCATTGAGAACGTGCGCGACTCGATCGTTTTCCAGGCAGGTACTGTATTAGATGGTGAAGAAGTAAAAACTGCCGGCGGCCGTGTTTTGGCGGTAACTACCTTGCAGGATAATTTGTTTGAAGCCTTACAGCATGCTACAACCGATGCGGCACGTATATATTACGATGGTGTTTATTTTAGGAGGGATATCGGGTTTGACCTGATTTAGTTTTCAGTTGAGAGTTGTCGGTGGTCATTGGGCTTTTGCGCCCTAGCCGATAAAGATTGACAAAATGCGGCAGATACTTCTCAGGAGGCATTATAAAATGTAATCTTGTTTACAACAAGTAAACCGTTGCCGCTACTAACAAAAAAACTTCTGCCGCTCTTTTGACTTACCTCGTGAATAGTATGAACAGCCCCGCCACCTTGTATCGCATCGTTTGTCGATATCAACATTAGCTCGGGTTGCTTCCAAGTTTTTTTGTGGTTGCTTTGTTGCATGCTTAGCTGTTTTAAAAAGTAAATTTAACTATTTAAGTCATAGCATTCTGATATGCCGTTGAACCGTGCCTGGACGCCACCGGATATTGAAGAGACGCGTGTACCATTACCCGTATGGATCTCTTTCGAGGCACAGTTCGGGCCACCACCTTGGATGTCGCCGGCCGGCATCAATAATACCCCGGTCTTTCCTTATTTCAGCACCTCAGCCAATTTAGCTTCCAGATCGGCACCACGCAGGTTTTTGGCGATGATCTTTCCGGCAGGGTCAATCAGGTAGTTTTGCGGTATCTGGCTTACTTTATATAGAACGCCCACCTGGTTGGCCCAGAATTTAAGGTCGGATACCTGTGTCCAGGTCAGGCCGTCGTCTTTGATTGCTTTCAGCCAGGCCTCTTTGCCGTTCTCTCTATCCAGCGAAACACCTAAAACCGTAAAGTTTTTGTTTTTATACTGATTATAAACTTTCACTACGTTCGGGTTTTCCTGGCGGCAGGGGCCACACCATGATGCCCAGAAATCGATCAGCACATACTTGCCGCGGAACGACGACAGGCTAACCGGTTTGCCCGAAGTATCTGCCTGGGTAAACTCGGGCGCTATCGAGCCCACTGCCGTGGTTTTTGCGATATCCAATACCTGCTTAAAAGCTACGCCTGCTTCAGTAGCACGCACTTCGGGAGTTAATGTATTGAATACTTTTTCCATTGCAAACGGGTCGGTGGAATTATTATTGAGGCTACCCAATACGGCCAAACTCATAAAGCTGCCGGGGTTTTCGGCAACGAATTTGCGCATGGTTATTTCTTCCTGATCCATCGCTACCTTATACTTACGCTGTATAGCATCCTGAAAATACGGGCTGATCTTTAACGCGTCGCTGGCCGTATCGGCTTCTCGTAAAACAGCGGCTTTCGCCTCGTTGGTAGGTTTTAAAGCCACCATCAGCCTTTGGTTATCGTCGTTTACTTTCGAACCTGTTACTGTAGCTCTAGCTAACGAATCGGCGCTGGTTAAGGTGATATTACCTTTTTCGATATAAAAGTTCAGCAGATCTGATCCACGCGGAATGTTATTCAGCCCTGTGCCTTTGGCATTGATCACGATAATGGCACTTACCGGGCTGTTTACATGGCCATGAAAGTTGGCCTCGCCATTAACTATAGCCGATGAATCGATGATGTTTTTACCGGCAACCTGGTAGCCCAGGTAAACTTTGGCAGGCGCGCCGATGGTACCTATCTTGGTTTTTAGGGTAAAATTATCAGCAGTAGTTTGGGCAAAAACAATGGCCGGAATGATGGCCAGCAGCATTAAAAATATTCTCTTCATTATCAGTTGTTTACAATTTTATACCAGCTTCTGGTAAGTGCGCCACCAAAGATCGGGTAATTCGCCCGATACGGCAAGGTTATAATCCTCATAGCGGCAGGGCACCAAATGGAAGCGCTCGTTTTTCGAGCCCCCGGTTGGATAAGGCACCTGCATCCACCAGCGATCGCTTTTTTTACTTTTCACAAATACCAGTTCATGATCCTCGTGTGTTAAACTGGTTTTATAGATCAAATATTGTGAGCGTGGCTGTAAAGGGAAATCTTTTTTACGGTTATAAAAGCCATCAATAAAGTACCATATCATTTGCGACAGCAAAATAGCTGTTTGGCCATTGTTATCATAAGCCGGGTTAAACTCGTAAAAACCTATCGAGCTTAATTTGTCGTTAAAACCGGCGTAACGGCAAAGCTGGCAGGCTTCCTCGCCGTAAAAACCATTGGGCGTGGCGTTGATGTTACCCGGCGCGTCGGACGAACGGATGGCGCCCATATCAAAACTGATCATACTCGCGTTACGGATAATCGGCTCAGCCACATTGATCTGTCCGCTCAGTTCGCCCAAACGGTGCACATCAAAAAACAGCTTTTCCATCACCCGCAAGCTTTCCTGGCTGGTAAAATAGGTTTGATAACCCAGGTTGCTGTAATTGAACAGGTAGTTCGGTTCGTGCAAAAATATTTTATTGAGGTACGAGTTTGAGGTAGTTTCCAGGCTTTGCCCGGCAAAATCATCATCAAGATCAAACTGCGCGTCGATGGTTACCACATCAACCTTTTGCTCCAGATCTTCGTAACCCATGTACTGGGCATAAGTCAAATCCTGCCCGCCGCCGATGATCACGGGTACAATATTGTTCTTTACCAACTCACTAACAATGGTTTTTAGCGCGAAGTAAGTATCGGTTACCGTAGCGCCCTGGCGGATATTACCCAGATCGGCAATTTTGATGGTATAACTACCCTCATGCAATTGGTACAGGCGTTCGCGCACATAGTCGGGTGCGAGGCCACAGCCTGAGTTATCGATGGCCTGCCGGTCCTCAAGCACGCCTATTAAGGCTATATCGGGCTTGTTTTCATCCAACGACGGGAAATCAACTGAATAATGGTTGATCTTAACACCAAGCTGGCTGGTATAATAACCCTTTTTAGGGGTGATTTTTTTCAGATCGATGGGTGTAAAGAAATCAATTAGCGACATATAGCTGTAATCAAACGATCAAATATCAACTTATTTTGCATTAAATTGCACCGATTTTAAAAAATTAAGAGGATGATACTGGTAACAGGCGCGACAGGTTTTTTAGGTGCGGAAGTAACCCGGCAAATTACCGCTGCAGGCAATGATGTGGTCTGCACCAAACGCCTAACATCGGTCATCCCGGCTATATTAAAGCCTTATGCCGACAAGATAACCTGGGTTGAGGCCGATATGCTGGATGTTTTTGCTTTAGAGGATGCCTTGCAGGGTGTAACGCAGGTTTACCATTGCGCGGCATGGGTATCATTTAACCCGGCGGATCAAAAAGGAATCATTAAAACCAATGTAGAAGGTACGGCAAACCTTGTTAACCTGTGTATACAATATAATATTCGCTTGGTGCATGTAAGCTCAATAGTAGCCATAGGCGATGCTAAACCCGGCAACCTGATCACTGAAAACAACCACCGCGAAGAAACCCCACACGAGGACGGCTACGCCATATCAAAATACGAAAGCGAAATGGAGGTTTGGCGCGGTATTGCCGAAGGGTTGAACGCCGTGGTGGTAAACCCATCGCTCATTATCGGCGTTAACGCCGGCACGGGTGGCACCGGCGCTATTTTTAACCAGGTGCACAAAGGTTTAAAATATTATACCCGTGGCAGTTTAGGTTGGGTTGATGTGGAGGATGTGGCCCATTGTATGATAGCCCTGATGAATAGTGATATCAAGGCCGAGCGCTACATTATCAGCGCCGAAAACCTGGAATATAAACAAGTTTTTGACGAAGCGGCCCGTTGCTTTGGTGTTAAGGCCCCTCAAACCGAAGCACGGCCATGGATGCTTAACCTGGCCTGGCGGGCGTCGGCTGTGGCGAGTTTTTTAGCGGGTAAACCCAAAGGCATCGATAAAACATCGGCGCAAGCTGCATCAAAAACCACACAGTTTAACAACAGCAAAATAAAACAAGCCACTGGCATTAAGTTTAAGCCGATTAACTTATCGATTAAGGAGATTTGCGAGGCGTTGAGATAGCCTTGAGTCGGGAGTTCTAAGTCCGGAGTCAAAAAAACGCACGTCATTGCGAGCGATAGCGCGGCAATCCCCAATAAGTAGAGTGGCCTTGCATGCTGATCTTACTGTCAGAGATTGCTTCGTACCTCGCAATGACGCTTTAAGAGCGAGATCGGCTTTCCGACATCAGACTTCCGTCTTCTGCCTAACACACTAATCGCAAAAAGACTACCAACCTTGTGGTATTTTTTAGCACCTTTGCACACATCTGCATAAAGAATAAATGAGTCCATACTTTATTATAGATTTCGACAGCACTTTTACCCAGGTTGAGGCTTTGGATGAGTTGGCTCGCATATCGCTAAAAGATCATCCCGACCGCGAAAAAATTTACAAACAGATTGAGGACCTGACCAACGCCGCCATGGAAGGCAAACTCTCGTTCTCCGAAAGTCTGGAAGGCCGGGTTAAGCTGCTGCAAGCTAATCAACATCACCTTAAATTGCTTATCCGTCATTTAAGGCGCAAGGTTTCGGCGTCGTTTTCGCGTAATAAAAACTTCCTGCGTGATCATCAGGATAAAGTGCTCATTGTTTCGGGCGGATTTAAGGAGTTCATCATCCCGGTTGTTACCGAGTACCATATTAAAAAAGAGAATATTTACGCCAACACTTTTGTGTTTGATGAGGAAGGCAAGATCATCGGTTACGATAAAGAGAACCCACTTTCGCAGGAGGGCGGCAAGGTTAAACTGCTGAAGAAACTGAACCTGCCGGGCGAGATATTCGGCATTGGCGACGGGCATTCTGATTTCCAACTGAAAGAATCGGGCATGATCGATACGTTTTTCGCTTTTACCGAAAATATCGAGCGTAAATCGGTAGCCGAAAAAGCCGACCATGTTACGCCTAGTTTAGACGAGTTTTTATACCTCAATAACTTCCCGAGGGCGATATCGTACCCTAAAAACCGCATCAAATGTTTGGTAGTAGGCAAAGTTGGCGACGAAGCCCTGAGTTACCTGGAAAAAGAAGGTTATAATATCCGCGAACGTAAAACCATTGAGGATAAGTACCTTCAAGAGGCCGGCATTTTGTTTTGCGACGAAGATACCCAGCCTACGCCCGAGCAGTTGATTGCCGCGCCAAGATTAAAGGTGATTGGTTGTTTTGGCAAAGTACAGAGCCGCAAACTGGCCGAAGTGGCCTGCGAAAACGGTATTATTATTTTTGACGACCCGCGCCATAACCCGCGCAATGTCGAGTTTTTACCGCGCCGCGTGATGGATTTTATGAACGAGGGTAAAACGTATCTGAGCTGCAATTTCCCCGAATTGCAACCACCACGTGTGAACAACGCGCACCGTTTAATACACATCCATAAAAACGTACCGGGTATTTTGGCTAAGATAAACGATGTTTTTGCCAAGCATGATATCAACATCGTAGGCGAGTTTCTGGTAACCAATGCACAGATAGGCTATGTAATTACCGATGTTAATGCCGGTTACGACGAACTGGTGCTAAGCGCGCTGAAAAAGATACCGCATACTATTAAGTTCAGGCTGCTATATTAAAGTACACAAAGGCGTAAAGGCGCCAAGTTTTTCTTAAGGTTCTTTCTTCGCACCTTTGCGCGAGCTTACTTTTCTTCCTCTTTCAACGGCACCACCAGCACTGGTACAGGCGAGTGGCGCACTACATCTTCGGCTACACTGCCCATAAAAAAACGATCGAGGCCGCTGCGGCTGTGCGTGCCTAGTACCACCAGGTCGGCGTCAAAGCGGGCAATGCAATCGAGTATAGCGTCTGTTGTCGAACCAAATTCGTTAAACTGGGTAACGTGCAGATCGTCGGCATACTTTTTAATGGTATCCTCAATCAGTTTGCTGGAATATTCTTGCTGAACGTTCAATATCTCGGGCTCGTCCACACCAAAGGTAGGCATTATGGAGCCTACCATGCTTGGGTCGGTAGGTTGCGATATCACAACCGGCTCGGTGATATGTACCAGCCCCACCTGCGCATTATAAGTATGTGCCAGATCGAAGCCGTATCGGGCGGCATTTTCGGAGTATTTACTATCGTCGATGCCTATCAGTATCTTTTCAAATTTCATGACTGTTGTATTAGGTTACTTGTTATAACAACGCACCGCCAATATGTTTTAAAAAAGCGCTTAAAGTTTGTATTTACCGAACTTTATTCGAAAATACCCCGCTGGTTCGACACCGTTTTTTTGTGAGGTATAGATGCCAGAATGGCCGCTGGCCAGGTAAGCCACAATGCAAGCTACGGCGAAGAAAACCACATGCCCGGGGCCAAACAGCTCGACACCCATTATGGTGCAGGCTACCGGCGTTTTGGTTGCCCCGGCAAATACGGCTATAAAGCCCAGAGCGGCGAATAAACTTACCGGCGCATTTAGCAGACCGGCCAGGGTATTACCCAGTGTAGCGCCTATGTAAAATAGAGGCGTAACCTCGCCGCCTTTAAAACCCATGCCCAGCGTTATTGCGGTGTAGATGAGTTTCCAGAACCAGCTTAACGCACCCGCCCCGCCATGCACAAAAGCCGAAACAATGGTTACCGCGCCGGGGTATTCGGGTTGTACGCCCAGGCTCAGGTAATCTGGCTTGCCCAATATAAAGGTTAGGCCGATAATGATGATGGCGCCTACGACCGGTATGAGCCAGGTTATTTTGATGAATTTTAAGGCGATCTTTTTAATGCGATGGGTGGTTTCGGCAAACAGGATGCTAGCCAGGCCAAAGCATGCCGAAGCTATGATCACCTTAAAGAATAACAGAAATGTGCCACTGATGTTGGCTGCTTCAAAATAGTTGCCAGTGGATACATAGTCGATATGGTAAGGCGTGTGTTGGATGTGCCATGCCGAAACAGTCAAATCGCCCATAAAGCCTGCTACCAGGCAAGGCAACAGGTAGCTGTAATGTACCCTGTTCAATGTTAAAACTTCGATAGCGAATATCGCTCCGGTCCACGGCGTACCGAACACCGCGCCAAAACCAGCCGCTATACCCGCGGTCAGCATGGTACGCATCTCGATAGGGTCGAGCTTAAACAGATCGGCAAAAAGGTGGGCTACGCTGCCGCCTATCTGCACGGCCGTACCTTCGCGCCCTGCCGAGCCGCCGAACAAATGGGTAATCACCGTCGTCACCAAAATAAGCGGCGCCATGCGTTTAGGTACGCCGGCACCGGGGCGGTGTATTTCATCAATGATCAGGTTATTACCCTTCTCGGCCGATTTGCCATATAGTTGATACGCAAAGTGGATACCTATTCCCGCCAAAGGCAATAAATACAACAACCAGGCATGTTGAAACCTATAGTGTATGGCCCAGTTGAGCAGCCATAAAAACAAGGCTACCATGCTGCCTATAGCTGCAGAAACAGGGATGACCAGCAAAATACGGTGAGTAAGATATCTAACGATAGAAGTTTGATTGTTGGTGTTTGGATAAAGCATAACGTACCTGTAAAATAAATAAAATTTATCTGGCAGGCGTCATCAGCTTTTACAGCGGTTCAATTAGGTGGTACACCATCACCTTTTAGTATGCTCAAAAATCAGGAAAAAGATCGGCAAAAACAATATCAGTTTAAGCGGATGCCCTCAAATATCGGTTTAAAATATTCCTGCACGTTGGTTTGATGCACCGCAACCGTTTTGTTGAACACAAACGAACTGAGTTTGATGGTACCATCAATATTGACCGCGCTTTTGCCCGAAAAAATATTAGAGAGCGAAAGTATCTCACCAGGATGCAGCAAACTGATCTTCACGCTAACCGGATGATCAGCAGATGAATTGCCTTTGATAACAATAGGCGGCGAGGTTTGGGAGATGTGTGCCACTACGCGGTTATCGGCCAGTATATCCATTTCGGCTTCGTTAGCGGTGATGTTATAACCATTAGTATTTTGTACAGGTACAACGGCTTCCAGTTCGATACCCGTAAGGCCGATACTTTTAACGTTGATGTTGTGCACATCGCCTATCTTAAGTGGTTTTGGGCTGCCGCAACTGCTAATGAATATAGCCAGGGCTATAAAACCCAATAAATATAGATAATTACCGGTTTGCTTTTTCATGAAGATATAACGTAAAACTCAGCATAATGATCTTAAAAAAAATAAATTTATTTACAAAACTGACATTGGCACTGGCAATATGCGGGGGATATTTTTATTTTTACCCTTATACCAAACACATCTACCCATCCTCCAAAAATGAGATTAGCGCATTTATTGTTGATACACTCTAACCCTCAGCAAACTCAACGCTTAGTTAACAGATTGCACCACGCGGATGCCGATGTGTATATCCACCTGGATGCCAAGGCCAGCATAAACGAGTTTGCCCATATTGCAGAGACGACCCCAAATGTGTTTTTTATTCAGAAGCGGGTTACGGTTGTTTGGGGCAATTACAGTATGATCGAGGCCGAGCTGAATGGCTTTGCCGAAATACTGGCCACCAACAAAAAGTACAGTCACATTAATTTATTAAGTGGCGCCGATTATCCATTGAAAAGCGCAGCTGAAATCCAGAAGTTTTTTTTCGCTAATGCGGATAAAAGTTTTATGCGCCATTTTGCTATTCCACAGGACTGGGACGAGCCGGTATCGCGGCTGCAGAAATATAATTTTGGCGATTTTAATATCCCGGGCAAACACCAATTGCAGGCATTGGCAAACCGGTTTTTACCGGCCAGAAAATTGCCGGCCAACTTGCAGATATACGGCCGCTCACAGTGGTTTACCATTACTCCGGGGGCTGCTCAATTTTGCATCGATTATTTAAAAGCTTATCCAAAAATACAACGTTTCTTTAAACTCACCTGGGCTGCCGATGAGTTGATATTTCAGACGCTACTGCTCAATTCGCCTTTGCGCGACAGTATAGTAAACGATCACCTGCGGTATATCCGTTTCAGGCGTGGTGATTCGCGCCCGCATACACTCACTATGGCCGATGTGGAAATACTGACTGGTTCGGGGAAATTTTATGCCCGAAAGTTTGCCCCCGAAATTGATACGGCAATTATGGACGTACTTGACAGGTTAGCCAGCAAAGCCTAGTTAATATTTTTTACTATATTTAATATGCGTATCAATCAAAATAAGTACAAATTAAATGCCTTTTAAGCAAACCGGTACTTAATTACAAGTTAATCTTTTTTGTTTAGTGAATTATTTATAATTTTCGCATACCTTAATTAGGCAGGTAACTAAACAAGCCCTGCTAACGTTTAAACGTAGTTAACCATATCTAAAAAAAGAACGTATAAGTTTGAGCCCTATGGTAAGCTTATTGCTTCTTTTTTGCAATACCGTAAAAATTTTGAATACTATAACTGAGTACCTTAATCCCCGGGCCCTTGGTAATTTAATAAGCGAACAGGCTCGTAAGTCGCCCGATAGCTTAGCTGTTAAATTTAAGGATATTACCCTCACCTATAAAAGCTTAAATCAGCAGGTTAACCAGTTGGCAGCATTGCTTATCAGCCAAAATATTAAAGTTGGAGATAAGGTGGGCGTAGCCCTTGACCGCTCCGCCCAAATGGTAATTAGTTTGCTGGCTGTCATCAAAGCCGGGGCTGCGTACGTCCCGCTCGATCCTGGTTTTCCGGCTGACAGGCTAAATTTTATGCTTACCGATTCGGAAGCAAGTTTACTCATCACATCAAAACAATATACCGGCTTGTTTAATACGCAAGCCGGCCAATTATTTATAGATGACGCTCTGGCGCAATCGGCAGCTTTTGGCGTTGATGAGCCCGAAGTTAACGTGCAGGGTACCGACCTGGTGTATATTTTGTATACATCCGGTTCAACCGGCCTGCCAAAAGGGGTACAAATCACACATCAAAACCTCAACAATCTTTTATATAGCTTCCAAAATAGGCCGGGTATTGGTCCGGATGATATTTTATTGGCCGTAACTACTATTTCATTCGATATGTCGGTAGTAGAGCTGTTTTTACCTTTGGTATCCGGAGCGTTATTGATCATAGCCAGCTCTGAGGCTGTAAAAGACGGGCGCTTGCTACTCGATACTCTAAAAAAGGAAAAAGTAACCATTATGCAAGCTACGCCCTATACCTGGCGGATGATTATCAGCGCTGGTTGGGATCAACCCTTGCCCATAAGGGTATTTTGTGGCGGCGAACCCATGACCAAAAAATTAGCCAGCAGCTTGCTGGCAGTTTGTACAGAACTGTGGAATATGTACGGCCCCACCGAAACTACCATTTACTCGATCATTAAGCAGGTTACCACAGCCACCGAAGATATTACCATAGGTAAACCAGTAAATAATACACAGGTTTATATTTTAAATGAACAGTTGAAACCCGTTACACCAGGCGAGGTGGGCGAAATATGTATAGGCGGCGCCGGGCTTGCGCGTGGCTATTATAACCGGCCCAAACTAACGGCCGAAAAGTTTGTAAGCTATCATACCGATGGCGATCCGGATTATAAGATTTACCGTACCGGCGATTTAGGCAGGATAACCGCCGATGGTGATATAATGTGTCTTGGCAGGATAGATCAGCAGATCAAGATACGTGGTTTTCGTATCGAAACAGAAGAAATTGAGCATAATCTATCCAAGCTTGATAATGTTAACGAGGCGGTTGTGGTGGTACACACTGATGCCCTGGACAATCAGCGCCTTGTAGCTTATGTGCAGCTAAAGAACGATACGTTAAAAATAGATCAGCAAGATTATACAGCTATTTGGACAGATACTTTACGTGGCAAACTGCCTGATTATATGCTGCCACATTTTTATGTAATTATTAAAGAACTGCCTTTAACACCTAATGGCAAAATTGACAGGAAAGCATTGCCCAACCCGGTTATCGAAGCGCATGCATCGATGGAGGATATTATTGCGCCGGTCACCGAAACCGAGAAAATGCTCACCCAGTTGTGGGCAAAATATCTGGGCGTAAAAAATATCAGCATTACCGATAACTTTTTCGACCTGGGCGGGCATTCGATGGTTGCCGTACAGGTGATGGTTGAGGTTGAAAAACTAACCGGCCAACGCTTTCCGATCGCGCTGCTTTTTGATCATCCTACTATACAGCAACTTGCTGGCTGGATTGATAAAAAGGATAAGGACATTGCCTGGAAATCGCTCGTGAAGATAAAAGAGGGCGGCAAAAAAACACCCCTGTACCTGATTCATGGCGAGGGCTTAAACCTGCTGGTTTTTAGCGGCCTGGCCAACAACCTCGGTCCCGGGCAACCTGTTTATGGCCTGCAATCGCTCGGTCTGAACGGGTTTGACGAACAACAGGACACGATTGAAGATATCGCGGCCCATTATAACAGCGAAATTTTAGCCGATAACCCCAATGGTTCTTATGCTATTGTAGGTTATTCGTTAGGCGGGTATATCGCTATAGAAATGGCGAAACAGCTTGAAGCGCAGGGTAAAGAAGTTAAGTTATTGGGCATGATAGATACTAACCTGCAGGCATCAGATGGCGACACTACGCTTGCGCGTATTTTCACCAAAGTTAAGCGGCAGTTCCCCAAAGCATTATTTATTATCAAAAAGTTGTTTAGCGACCCGGCTGCAACCCTGGCTTATCAAACCAAACTGATCAGCCTAAAGGTGAGAGAGCTTTTCGAGAAAGAAAAAAGCTACAAGGGAAGCTACCTCGAAGGCATTCCGGCATTTATGGGTAAACTGGTTGAAAAGCTGCGTACTGCTGTTGCTAACTATAAAGTTACCCCATACAACGGACGCATATTTTTATTTAAAGCAAGAACCAGGATTTATTTTGTGGATGATTTTAAAACATTGGGCTGGAGCCGTATTGCAAAAAAAGGTGTTGTAGTTAACGAAGTGCCGGGCGATCATAAAAATATGCTGCTGTCGCCGAACGATCAACAGTTCGCCAAAATATTGCAGAAGGTTTTAGACGAAAATGTAAATGACTGATCTACCCCGATATTAGCAGCCAGCACACTGTGTTTAAAAGATTTGATAATTTTTAAAAAGTTGTCAAATCTTTGCCGCCACAAAATTATCGTAATTTAGCCCTTAGTTAACCGGCCCTGATTATGCATATCACTCCCGAAATTGAGGAACGTTTAAAGCGTTTGCAGGATAAATACGAGGCTATGGGCCAGGATATGGTATCGTACCTGGATGGCCTGCTGCACGCCGATTTTTTAACTTATTGGGATTATATTCACCTGGATACGTTACTCAGTTTGCAGAACCCCAAAACCCCTTTCCCGGATGAGGAGATCTTTATCATCTACCACCAGATAACCGAACTGTACTTTAAACTGGCTTTGCACGAGTGCCGGCAGATAGTCCAACATGTGGCGCTCACCACCGAATTCTTCGCCGCCCGGCTTAAACGCATCAATCAGTATTTTGAAGCTTTGACACACTCGTTCGGAATTATGGTGGACGGGATGGAGAAAGAGCAGTTTTTGCAGTTTCGGATGTCGCTGTTACCGGCCAGCGGTTTTCAGAGCGGGCAGTACCGCATGATCGAGATCCACGCTACCGATTTCATTAACCTCGTAGCTCAAAACAAACGCGAAGAGCTGCGCCATGCCCCGCTTACCGAACAGTTTGAATACGTCTATTGGAGATTTGGCGCTACCGAACTATCTACCGGCAAAAAAACATTGACGCTAAAACAGTTCGAAAAAAAGTATGCCAAAACGTTCATTGAACTGGGCGAGGCATCCATTAACAATAACTTTAACGCGCTGCTGGCTCAACTTAAAAACAAAGGCGAAGATACCCGTGCCCTTGAAAACGAACTGCGCCGGTTTGATGTGCAGGTGAACGTAAACTGGCCGCTAGTGCACTATAAATCGGCGGTGCGCTACCTTAACCGCGAACCCGAAGAGATTAAAGCTACCGGCGGTACCAACTGGCAAAAGTATTTGCCTCCACGCTTTCAGAAGCGGATATTTTACCCGGAATTGTGGACTGTTGAGCAGGTTGAGAGCTGGGGGAAGGCTTGGGTGGAGGATGCGTTGAAATCGCCATTAGATAGAAGCTGATACTCCCGATAGCTATCGGGGTGGCTAATGTCTTGTGTAGTATGTATGGATAGCACGGCCAGCAGGGAACGCTCTTAATTTTAAATTAAAAGCAACTTAAAGGTTAACAGCCGCCATCGCCAATTACCCTTTTTTGAAAAACAATTTTACCGCCGTTCTTTATTGTAATAATGGCATTGAAAGTGTAATATTCGTCATCCCTTAGCTTTTGATCTAATTTATCTATGCTCAGCTCATAGCTTTGGTAAAAAAGGCCAATATGTTTTTTGTTTCTTACTCCCTTACCAGGCTTAAACTTTACCATCCTACCATTTAACGATACCAGTACTTGTTCAAAATTATCAACAGCAATAAAAATTCCTTTTTTCTTATCTTTTTCAGTGAAGTAGAAACTGTCGCCGCAACCCGTCATTTCATCCGGGACATGATTAAAAGTTAATAACTGCGCTGGCTGTGTTTTAGGCAGCATATAAGAACTTGTACCTGTATAAAAAAGTACAAGTAATGTAAAAACCTGTTTCATTCATTTTACCTTTTGGTTACACTAAGTTATTATTTATTAAAGCAAAAGCCGTAAATTGCGCTTTTCTAATACAAATCTCTAAATGTTATGACAGAGACACTCGACATCAGTATCACCAAAGTTGCCAAATCGCGTTTAGCAGAAACCGATTTTAACAACCTGCCTTTTGGCCGCACTTTTAGCGACCACATGTTTGTTGCAGATTACGCCGACGGCGAATGGAAGAATTTCCAGATCGTCCCTTACGGCGATATTGCATTAAGCCCTGCTATTTCGGCCATTCACTACGGACAGTCGTTTTTTGAAGGGTTGAAAGCTTACAAGCACGTCGATGGCAAGGTCTCTGTCTTCCGTCCGTATATGAATGCCGCTCGCTTCAACAAATCGGCCGAGCGTTTGTGCATGCCCGAACTGCCCGAGGATATCTTTGTACAAAGCATTGCCGCGTTGGTTGACCTGGATAAAGACTGGATCCCTGCTAAACCCAACCATTCATTATACATTCGTCCGTTTATGTTCGCTACCGATCCTTTTTTGGGTGTAGCGCCATCAAAAACGTATAAATACATGGTGCTAACCGGCCCTACCGGCCCTTACTTCAGCAAAACGTTGCGAGTGAAGATCGAAACACATTTCTCACGATCGACCGAAGGTGGTTTTGGATACGCCAAAGCAGCCGGCAACTATGGCGGTGCTATGCTGCCGGCCAAAAAAGCGGTTGATGAAGGCTATGATCAATTGATCTGGACCGACAGCAAGGAGCATGCCTACATGGAGGAATTGGGTGCTGCAAACGTAATGTTTGTGCTGGATGGCAAACTGATAACCCCTTCAACCCGCGATACCATTTTAAAAGGCGTTACACGCGATACCGTTTTAGCCCTGGCACGCGAGTGGGGTTATACCGTTGAAGAGCGCCGTGTAAGCGTAGCCGAAGTTTTAGAAGGCGCTAAAAACGGCAAGTTGACCGATGCTTTCGGCGCAGGAACTGCCGCTACCATCGCCCCCATTGGTGAGATAGAGCACGAAGGGGAGTTATATACTCTACCTGATCCATCGCAACGCGAGTTTTCGAAACGGGTACTGAAAACTTTAGATGAGATCCGCTACGGTGTTATCGCCGATCCTTACGGCTGGAACTATATGGTTTAATAAGAACTCTCATTTATAAGAAAGGCGATCCGAATTGAAGTGCCCCCAAATAGTGTCTAACTTTTTGGGGGCAGTCTAGAATGGATCGCCTTTTATTTTTTACTATTAAGAATTGTCATTTCGAGCGATAGCGAGAAATCTTCTTTGATTTGCAAATCCGCAGGCACAGTCGCAGAGGATCTCTCACTATCGCTCGAGGTGACAATTGTGTTTTGGTGATCAGTTATATAGCAGATCCGTAATCATCACCGCGTCACTTTTCGGGAAAGCCTCGGCTCGTTTGGTGTATTTGGGGTCTTTGTATTTCTGCCCGGCCAATACCAGCAGCAGGTACATTTCTTCCTTGTTATACGGACTTATCTGTTGATGCTCCTTTGGTTTATCATCCAGCGCGTACGGGATAATATAATCCAGCGCTTTATGTATGCTGCGGCCATCGGGGGTAGCGTAATCCCAAATATCAACACCGGCGCGGTCGCCCAGCAGGGCAACGTTAAACCACGCCATAATATTAAAGGTGCTATAGCCATAAGCGTTGGTACGCGCCAGTTCAAGTGGCTCCTGTCCATCGGGTTCAATTTGTACCGGTACGCGTTTAAAAGTAGCGGTAAGCAATTGTTTAGCCAAAGGCATATCGCCGGTAAACAAGGCATAGTCGATAGTTTGGGTATCATAATGTATGCCGTGGTTATTTTTAGCATTATGCTCATCGTTACCGTTCTTACTGGTACGCAGCCATACCAGGTATTGCTTGTACCATTCTTTAATGCTGTTCAGGTCGGCAGTGGTGAATGACTTTGAGCCGGCCAGCAAACCCATCCAATCGGCCACCCAAGCCAACGATCGGCTTTCGATGATACCGATACCCCGGCCATCGTTAACGCCTAAAACAGCCTGCGCATAAGTAAGGCTTGGGTTCATTTTGGTATCCGGGTTTAAAAACCAAACGGTAAACAGTTCCTTCATCTTGGCGGCATATTTTTCGTCGCCGGTAAAATAGTAGGCTAACGACAGGTATTTGCAGCGTTGATCCAATTCGCCCAGGTACTCATGGTCGCTGATGGTTTTGGTTTCGGGGTTATGCTGCCCGTCCTTGCGGATATAAGGCTTGCCGTCGGGTTTAGTAGGGTCGGGCCAAAAGTATGGCGCCAGGCTCATGTAATCGTGCTTCGATCCGCTTGGTGGAGTCTTGGTTTTTTCCATTACCGAGTGCGGCTGTTCGCTCAGCGCTTTGTTGGCTCTGTCGATCACTATGGCAACTTCTTTGATGATGGTAGGGTCGCCATTTTTGTATTTGGCTTTTTGCTGAGCGATATGCTGTGGATTGAGCAAATAAACAGTGGGCAGTTGCGCGTATGCGACCGGCAAAAACGCGGCAGTAATTAAAATAAGTAAAAAGGTTTTCTTCATAATTTGGGTGCTAATGGGTTTAAAATTACCACATTCGATCCAGTAAACAGCCTCAAGTAAAAAGCGTTACCAGATTGTTACAACTGTTGTTTTTACACTTGCAGGATGTTGTTGCAATGTTGGAAGGTTTTAACGTTGAAAGGTTAGGATTAAGGTCAACCAGCTCTTAGCTCATCAATAATAGCCTGGCAACCTGCTTCAACCATCTTAAAAACCGGTTCAAACTGGCTGTCGTTATAATATGGGTCGGGTACTTCTTTATCGCCTAAAAGCAGTTTCACTTTAGCAACATCAGCATCATTGCGTGCCAGCGAAAGCACATCGCTCAAGTTGTTCTTATCCATTACGTAAATAACGTCGTACTCATCAAAATCGCGCACCTTAAACTGCCGACAAACCTGTTTGCTGATATCAATACCATGCGCGCGAGCCGTGCGGGTGGAGCGCGGGTCGGGGCCCTGACCCACATGCCAGTTACCGGTGCCAGCTGAATCGACCGTCCAGTCGAGGCCATTATCCTGTGCCAGTTGTTCCATGATACCATGCGCCAGCGGCGAACGGCAAATGTTGCCCAAGCAAACCATTAGTATTTTCATTTAGATATTTTATATCAGGGTGTCATCCTGAGTTTGTCGAAGGATGGCAGCGAAGGCCATCGCACTATGGTTCGACACGCTCACCATGACACCCATTTTTCATTTCTGCTTACAACGGCTTCGGCACACAGCTTAACCGTTTCACCAATTTCACTTTGATAGGCAGGGTATTACCCAATGGTTGCATATTCAACACCGAATCGCCTTGTTTGGCAACCTTAAAATACTCCTCGTAAACACCGCTGTTAAAACAACCACCGGGATCTTTCAACGTATGGTTGGCATTGGCATAGAAGCCTTTTAAGTGCAGGGTATCCTTGCGCATTTCGTAATCACCCTTAGTGTATTCAAACCAATGTCCGCCTTTCATGCAGGTATCCGCACCGTAATTTATGGTGCTGAAGTTCTCCATCCGCACGAAAAAGCTATCGCAGCTAAAGGTAAAATGGTAAAGCGCATAGTTAATCAGCCGCTTTTCGCTTATCACCGAATCCTGTTTCCACTCGCCCTGCAAATAAACTGTGCCTTTGCCCTGGTACGAGGGGTTGAATTGGCAAGAAGGAAGAAGCAGGAAGCAGGAAGCAAGAAGCAGGAAGCTCTTCCTTAAGTCAAAATTCAAAAGTTTAAATTCAAAAGCCTTCCGCATTTTACAAATAAAAAAGCCCTCTCCTTACGGAGAGGGTTTATCTTAGATAGCAATATTATTTTAAACTGCCGATCATATCCTTAGGCCTTACCCATTCGTCGAATTGTTCGTTGGTGAGTAATCCCAGGCCAATGGCAGCCTCGCGTAATGAGCTTCCATTCTTCAGCGCGGTTTTAGCAATTTTAGCGGCGTTTTCTTAACCGATGTGCGGATTAAGCGCAGTAAACAGAATCAAAGAATATTCGAGGTGTTTTTTGATAACCTCGTAATTAGCATCGATACC